>Ga0007804_1000472_pt1 | contig 14771 bp, 15 predicted proteins | sample CryBogCBE25Aug07_FD_60367 | JGI IMG/M metagenome (GOLD analysis project Ga0007804, IMG submission 60367) | Freshwater microbial communities from Crystal Bog, Wisconsin, USA - CBE25Aug07 | ecosystem: Environmental > Aquatic > Freshwater > Lake | place: Crystal Bog, Wisconsin, USA | collected... | reverse complement strand
ATCAAGCACGGAACCTCGCGGCCACACTGGCCAGCCCCGTGATTCGGGACATTCTCAGTGAGCGTCAGCTCGAAGCAGTAGGTGCCGTCCGAGGTCACGAAGTTGACCTCGCGGCGACGACGTCCTATGCGGACCTCGTCGAGCGCTTCTGCTTCGCGTGGTCGTCATAGACCCGTACTGAGCATCATCGAACCAAAGTGGTTCGAAATGGAAATGGGGAGCACATGAGTCAGACTGTTCAAGGCGACACCGCAACGCAGCCGCGTCGCAATCTCTCCGTGTGGGGGGCCCTGGGCCTTTCACTCGGCATCGTTGGCCCGAGCCTGGCCATGTCCGGCAACGGTCAGGGCACGGCCGCGGCCGTGGGCCGCGCGGTACCACTGATTTTCGTCCTCGGTGGTATCTGTATTTTGCTCATCTCACACGGCTTTATTCGCCTCACCCAGCGCTACAGCCAGGCCGGCTCGGCCTACGCGCTGGTAGGCAAGACGTTGGGACCACGGGCCGGCTACTTCTCGGGCTGGGGCGTTATGGTCACCTACCTGTTCTTCGCCATCGGCAACGTGGGCGCAATCGGTAGCTTCGTCAACGCCTTCTTGGCTAACGCCCAGAACTCGAGTCACCCCGTGCAAATTCCGTGGCTGCTCAGTGGTGGCGTCGGACTCGCGTTGACTGGTTTCATGGCGACGCGGGAGTTCCGTTCGGTCGTGCGCACGCTCCTCATCATTGAAGGTATCGGCGTAGCCTCCATGACGATCTTGACCTTCGTCATTTTGGCCAAGGGCGGTAACCACCACGGTGGCGGCCTGGACCTCGGCACCTTCAGCTTCAAGGGCCAGAGTTTCTCGGGCATCATGGGTGCCGTCGTTGGCGCCCTGCTTTCGTGGGGTGGCTTCGAAGGAGCCGCGGCCCTGGGCGAAGAGACGACCGACCCGAAGCGCAACATTCCTCGGGCCCTTCTGACGACCGTTATTGGCGCCAGCGTTCTCTTCATCCTCGTGATGTTCGCCCAGACCGTCGGCTTCGGTACTAACGCCGCCGGCCTCAAGGCCTTCTCGACCTCGGGCAACTCGCTGGCGCAGCTCGGCCACAACTACGTCGGCCAGTGGTTCTCGTTGGTCTTGTCGTTCACGGCCATCATGTCGGCCTTCGGTTGCATGCTCGGATCGGCCGGCACCGCCGGTCGACTGCTGTTCGCCTTCTCCCGTGACGGCGTCGGACCGGCGACGTGGGGTCGCCTCGACAAGCGTGGCGAGCCGACGACGGCCATGGCGGCCGTGGTGGGCGTCACGTTCATCGTCTCCCTGGTCTCCTTCATCACCGGACACCCGGCGATGGGTCTCGGCAGCTCGGCCCTAAGTGACTACTTCTACTACTCCACCATCGGCGCCATCACCTTGATGGTGGCCTACTTGATGGTCGAGCTGGGCACGATTAAGCACTTCTTCACCGAGCGCCGTGAACTCATCTACGAGTCGGCCATCCCCATGATTGGCACCGTCTTGATTCTCGCGGTGTTCTACTACAACGTGAAGTCCCAGACCTCCTGGCTAGCCGCCCCGTTCATCGCCTTCGTCGTGATGGTGGTCGGTCTCCTCATCGGTGTCGCCACGCCCGGCATCGCGGGGAAGATTACGGCTGGCCTGAACCGGGATCTCTCGGAAGTTGAGGGCAAGAACCTCGCCGCGTCGACCGGTCACGGTCAGCAGCCCTTCCCCACCACGGAGGTCTGATCATGGAGCCCGCTGGCCTCGACCAACTCGCCCCCGGCGCTGCCGCGCTCTACCGCCGCGACCTCGCGGCCGTCGCCGGTATCGAAAAACTACGGTTCTTTCCGCTCGCGCTGGAGTCCGGTAGCGGAGCGACGTTGGTCGAGGTCGGTGGGCGACAGCTCATCGACCTGACGGCGACCTGGACGGCCGCCGGCCTAGGTCACGGCCACCCCCGGATCGTCGAGGCACTCACGCGGGCGGCCGTCGCGCCGCCGGGCGCGGGTGGACTCTCCGCGGTGCACCCCGATTCCGTGGGACTGGCCGAGGACTTGTTGGCCCTCGTGCCCGGTTCGGGTGATCGGCGGGTCTACCTCGGGCACGCCGGTTCCGACGCCTGTGACGTCGCCCTGCGGGCCGTGCGCTTTAACTCCGGTAAGCGCAAGATCGTGGCCTTCCACCACTCCTACCACGGTGGTATCGGACTGGCGATGGCCGCCTCGGGCGTGCACGTCAACGCCGGTGCGGTGACTCCGGACCCCGACACCATCTTCGTTGACTACCCCAACCCCTATCGCCCACCAGCGGACGGCCGCGACCCGCTCGCCGTTACCCTGGGTCAAATTGAGGCGGCCTTCGCGGGCGGCGACATTGCCTGCATCATGGTTGAACCAATGTTGGCCGATGGCGGCATGGTCGTTCCTCCCGATGGGTTACTCACCGGCATTGCGGCACTCTGCGCTCGGTACGACGTTCTCTTCGCCGTCGACGAAGTCAAGGTCGGGCTCGGTCGCCCCGGGCTGCTGCACGCCTTCGCCCACGAAAACGTCGTGCCCGACATCGTCTGCTTCGGCAAAGTACTCGGCAACGGACTGCCGTTGTCGGCGGCCGTGGGCCCGGCCAGCATCTTCGACGGACCGGCGGCCGCGGCGCTGCTCACGACGGCGGGCAATCCCATCTGTACCGCCGTCGGTCGCGAGGTGCTGCGCGTCTTAATTGACGAGGACCTCCCCGCCCGTGCCGCTCGCGCGGGAGAGCGTCTTCGCGCGGGACTGCGCGCCCTCGACCACCCGCGCGTCGGTGACGTCCGCGGTCGGGGTCTCGCGAACGGCGCCGAGCTGGTCACGGAACACGACACGCACACGCCCGATAACGCCTTCGCCGCGGCCGTGGCCTATCGCGCCTTCGAACTCGGTGTCTGCGTCTACAAAGTAGGGGGCAACGTCCTCGAACTGACGCCGCCTCTGGTTATTAGCGACGACGAGATTGATCGCGCCGTCGAAATTCTCGGTCAGGCGCTCAACGACGCCGCGGCCGGACTCGTTTCACCCGACGTACTCGCCGCCTACGGTGGCTGGTAAAGCACAAGGACGTTTATGAACACCCCTATCGGCGAGGCCATCGCTACTCTCGAACTGATTGACCACCACGTCCACGGGACGCTGCGCGTCGAACTGGACCGCGAGGCCTTCGAGTCGGTCATGACCGAATCCGATCGCCCTCGCCGTGCGGGCACCACCAACTTCGACTCCCAGTTCGGACTCGCGGTGCGTCGCTTCTGCGCACCCCTGCTCGGTCTCGAGGCCCACGCCACGCCCGAGGCCTACGTCGAGCAGCGGCTCGCCCTCGGCGCTCGTGAGGTCAACCGACGGCTCCTCCAGGCGGCCGGGCTGGGGGCGATGATTATCGACACCGGCTTCGCCACCGCGACGCTCACCGACCTGGCCGAGACGGCCGAGCTCAGCGGCTCGCCCACCTTCGAGATCGTGCGGCTCGAAGCCGTCGCCGAGGCCATTGCGGCCCGTGAGGTTTCCCCGGCCGCGTTCGGCGATGCCGTGCGGGTAGCGCTGAGCGAGGCCGTACGTAATGGGGCCGTTGGCTTCAAATCGATTGCCGCCTACCGCTACGGACTCGATGTCCCCCAGCTGCGCCCCGCCGAGGCTGACGTGACGGCAGCGGTCACGAGTTGGTACCGAGAGATTGCCGAGCGTGGCACCATTCGCATTAGCCACCCCGTGCTGCTGAGCTTTCTCATGTGGTCGGCCATCGACTGCCAGAAGCCGCTGCAGTTCCACATCGGTTACGGCGACTCGGACATCAACCTGCTGCGCGCGCACCCGGCGCACTTGACCGATTTCATGAAGGCGACTGAGGGGCTCGGGGCCGACATCATGTTGCTGCACTGCTACCCCTACCACCGGGCCGCCGCGTACCTGTCGCAGATGTTCCCCCACGTCTTCTTCGACATTGGCGAGGCCATCAACTACGCCGGACTGCAGAGTGAGACCATCATTCGCGAGTCCCTCGAAATCGGTCCCTTCACCAAGCAGCTCTACTCGAGCGACGGATGGGGACCGGGCGAACTGCACTTCATCGGGGCCCACCTGTGGCGACGGGGTATGACGAACGTCCTCTCGACCTGGGTAGAGCGCGGCGACTGCACAGTTGAGGACGCTCTACGAGTGGCATCCCTCATAGGACATGACAACGCCATTCACGTCTACGGCGTTTCAGTTTCGTAGATCCGCTGCCATCCGCTACTAAACACAAAAGCCGGGCCCGAAGGCCCGGCTTTTGCAACACCTGACGGTGTTCGTTACATCATGCCGCCCATGCCACCATCGTGGCCACCGGCCGCTGAAGCGGGCTCCGGCTTGTCGGCGACAATGGCCTCGGTCGTGAGCAACAACGCGGCGATGGACGCAGCGTTCTGCAGAGCCGAGCGCGTGACCTTGGCCGGGTCGATGACACCGGCCGCAACCAGGTCAACAATCTCACCGGTAATGGCGTTGAGGCCGAAGGAGCCCGACGCGTCAGCCACCTCACGGACCTTAACGGCACCCTCAAAGCCGGCATTCGCGGCAATGTGGCGCAGCGGGGCCTCGAGCGAGTTGGCCACGATGCGAGCACCAGTGGCCTCGTCACCGCTCAACTCGGCGATGAGGGCATCCACAGCCGCGCGGCTGCGCACGAGAGCGGTGCCACCACCGGCCACGATGCCTTCGTCGACGGCCGCACGAGTGGCGCTCAGCGCGTCCTCAATGCGGTGCTTCTTTTCCTTGAGCTCGACTTCCGTCGCGGCACCCACCTTGACCACGGCAACGCCGCCGGCCAACTTGGCGAGACGCTCCTGGAGCTTCTCGCGGTCCCAGTCCGAGTCGGTGTTCTCGATCTCGGCCTTGATCTGAGCCACGCGGCCAGCGACGTCAGCGGCCGAACCGGCGCCGTCGACGATGGTCGTCGCGTCCTTGGTCACGACGATGCGGCGAGCGCGACCGAGCAGGTCGACGGTGGCCGACTCGAGCTTGAGGCCGATCTCTTCCGAGATGACGGTGCCACCGGTCAAGATGGCCATGTCCTGGAGCATGGCCTTGCGGCGCTCACCGAAGCCGGGCGCCTTGACGGCAACCGAGGTGAACGTGCCACGGATCTTGTTGACGACCAGCGTGGCGAGGGCTTCGCCCTCGACGTCTTCGGCGATGATCAACAGGGCGCGGCCCGACTGCATGACCTTCTCGAGCACGGGCACGAGGTCGTGCACGGCCGAAATCTTGCCCGAGGTGAACAAGATGAAGGCGTCGTCGAGGACGGCTTCCTGGCGCTCCTGGTCGGTGACGAAGTACGGCGACAGGTAGCCCTTGTCGAAGGCCATACCTTCGGTGAGCTCGAGCTCAATACCGAACGTGTTGGACTCTTCGACGGTCACGGTGCCGTCCTTACCGACCTTGTCGATGGCGTCGGCAATGACCTCACCGATCGAGGCGTCGGCGGCCGAAATGGTCGCGACCTGCGCGATCTGGGTCTTGTCCGACACGGTCTGGCTCTGCTCGTGGATCGAGGCGACGGCCGCCTTGACGGCCTTCTCGATACCGCGCTTGAGGCCGGCCGGGTTCGCACCGGCGGCGACGTTGCGCAGACCTTCCTTGATGAGGGCCTGGGCCAAGACCGTGGCGGTCGTCGTACCGTCACCGGCGACGTCGTTGGTCTTGGTGGCGACTTCCTTCACCAACTGGGCACCCATGTTCTCGAACGGGTCCTCGAGCTCGATTTCGCGAGCAATCGACACACCGTCGTTCGTGATGGTGGGGGCACCAAACTTCTTGCCAATGACGACGTTGCGACCCTTGGGTCCCAGCGTCACCTTCACGGCGTCGGCGAGCTTGTCGACACCGGCTTCGAGGCCGCGGCGGGCCTCTTCGTCAAACTTCAGCAACTTAGACATGAGGTTCCTTACTTAGTAATGGTGGCGAGGACGTCACGGCTGGAGAGGATCAAGAGGTCCTCACCGTCAACCGAGATCTCGGTGCCGCCGTACTTGGAGTACACGACGGTGTCACCGGTGTTGACGCCGGTGGGGATCAGTTCACCCGAGTCCGAGCGACGGCCGGGGCCGACGGCGAGGACTTCACCCTGCTGGGGCTTTTCCTTAGCGGTGTCGGGAATCACGAGGCCGGACGCCGTGGTGGCTTCGGCGACGTTAGGACGGACCACAATGCGGTCTTCAAGCGGTTGCAGCTTCATTTGGTTTTGCCTCCTGGTTGATTAGCACTCAAACCTTACGAGTGCCAAATTAGCAGAGTAGCGGGTGGAGTGCTAGTTCGTGACGCAACGTCCGTTACCTAACCGCAATACTTACTACGCTACTGGGGAAACCATGAGCGAACTGCCCCCTACCATCAGTGTGCTTGTCGTCTGTCGCGATGAGCCCTTCCTGGCCACGACACTGAGCGCCCTGCGGGACCAGTGTGAACGGCTCGGAGCGGAGTGCATCGTCGTTGATGCCTCGAAGGGCCGTCTGCAGCACGTTGCTGACGCCCACCCCTGGGTGCGGTGGGTTGACTACCACGCCACGACACCCGGCCGCACCACGTCGCACCAGCGCAACGTCGGCGTGACATTGGCTCGCGGTCCCGTCATTGCCTTTATCGACGCCGGCGCCGAACCCCCCGACGGCTGGCTCGAGGCCATCACGGCCCCACTGCGGGCCGGCACGTGGCGGGCCGTCGCCGGACCAATCAAGCCAATTCCCGGTCAACGCCGTCACTGGATAAATGACCACCCCGACGGGTCCGTCCTCGAGGTCGCCGTCACGGCCAACGCGGCCTTTCTGCGAGACGACCTCGTGGCCGTGCGGGGCTTCGACGAACGGCTCGGGACGGCCGAGGACTCCGAGGTGAGTGGCCAACTCGCACGGCGCGGCGTGACCATCCACTGCGTGCGCGCGGCCACCCTCGAAATGGACTGGGGTAACGCGGAGCGGGAACTGCGGCGTTACCTCATCTACGGCCAGGGCCAGGCCCAGCTGCGGGTCGTCTGGCCGGAACTCGGCCCCGGCTACCGACGACTGTGCACCGAGTTGTGCGTTTGGGGTGTCGGACTCATCGCTTCTCTGGTGGCGGCCTTCGCTCAACGGTTCACCCTGGGCGTCATTGTCGCCTGCGTCGAAATCTTGATCATCATGGCCATTACCCACTCGCAGTGGGTGATGAGCTGGCGGCCGATTCGTACCCGGATCCAGGCGATGTCGTTCCTCGCCTACCGCTTCCGGCACGCGACGACGGTGCGCGCCTCACAGCCCCGTAATCAGATCGACTGGACTGCTTACGGCGCTTGACGGTAGCGCTGCCACCCGTCGAGGGTGGGCTGGTAGATGACCCGGTCGTGGAGTCGATCGCGGCGGTGCTGCCAGAACTCGAAGTAGTCCGGCCGCAGTTCGAAGCCACCCCAGTAGGGCGGGCGGGGAATTTCGCGGTCGCGAAACTCCTCTTCCACCTCGGCCAACCGGGCGTCGAACGCGGCCCGACTCTCGAGCGGTGAACTCTGGGCCGAGGCGTGGGCGCCGAGTTGATGGCCACGAGGGCGCGACGCGAAGTAGGCGTCGGAGGCGGCCTCGCTCATCCGCGAGACGGGACCCTCGATGCGAATTTGACGACCGAGCGGTTCGCAGTACCAGAGGAGGGCCGCCACGGGGTGCTCGGCCAGTTCGCGGCCCTTGCGCGACTCGTAGTTCGTGAACCAGCCAAAGCTCTCCTGGTCGTAGTGGCGCAGCAAGACCATCCGTGTACTGGGCCGACCACTGGCCGAGACGGTGGTGAGGGCGATGGCCTCACGCTCGCGCATCTCACTGGCCGCTTCGTCGAACCACCGCGCGAACTGGGTGAAGGGGTTCTCGTCGGCGTCGGCGACGTCGAAGGGAATCCAGCGCTCACTCACGACAGGGCCGCCAGTGGCCAGTTCGGTCGGGCCGAGAGGTCGAGGGCGCTCGGTCCATCGAGCGCAAAGCGGTGAAGGCCGGCGGCGGCGATCATGGCGGCGTTGTCGGTGCACATTTTGAGCGACGGCAAGTAGCTCGGCACCCCGCGCTCCTCAGCGAGGGCCTGCACCCCGCGACGGAGCGCCGAATTGGCGGCCACCCCACCGGCGAGGGCGATGCCACGAACGTCACGCTCGTCGAGCACCTGGCGGAGCTTGCGAAGCAGCTGTTCTGCCACGGCCGCCTGGAAGGAGGCGGCCACGTCGGCCACGGTCGTGTCGGGCTGCTTTTCGGTGGCCCGCACCACGGCCGTCTTCAGGCCGGAGAAGGAGAAGTCGAAGCCGCTGCCGATCATCGAGACGGGCAGCTTCACGGCCGAGGCGTCGCCGGTGGCGGCCAGTCGATCGATCTCGGGACCGCCGGGGTAGGGCAGGCCGAGCCAACGAGCCACCTTGTCGTAGGCCTCACCGGCCGCGTCGTCGATGGTTTCGCCCAACACCTCGTGGCGCCCGGGACCGTGCTGGAGCACGATCATCGAGTGGCCGCCTGAGACGAGCAGCGTCACCAGGGGCCACTCGAGGTTCGGCTGTTCGAGCAGGGGGGCGAAGAGGTGGCCCTCGAGGTGGTTAACGCCGACGAAGGGCTTGTCCCAGGCCAGGGCGTAGGCCTTGGCGGCCGAAAGTCCAATGAGCAGCGAGCCAATGAGACCGGGGCCGCTGGTCACGGCGACGACGTCGATGGCGGGGTTGTGGGGGTCGAGGCCGGCCTCCTCGAGGGCCCGGCGCACGACCGGACCGATGGTCACGAGGTGGGCGCGACCGGCCAACTCCGGGACCACGCCGCCGAAGGCCCGATGCTGGTCGATGGAGGACTCGATGACGGAGGCGTGCACGTGGAGCTGGTCGTCAACGACGGCGGCGGCCGTGTCGTCGCAACTGGTCTCAATGGCGAGGGCGAGAGTCACGTAAAAAGCCTAGGAGTTCGGCGCCGGCGCCGTACCGAGTTCGGCCCACATCACCAGGGCGTCCTCGCGCGTCTTTTCGTAGTAGTTCTTGCGCACCCCCACGGGGGCGAAGCCGTAGTGAAAGTACAGCCGCTGGGCCCGCGTGTTCGAGACGGCTACCTCGAGGGTGGCCCGCTCCACGCCCCGGAGGCGGGCGTCGGCCCAGCCCTCGTCGAGCAGGGCCCGGGCGATGCCGCGGCCCTCGAAGCCGGGGCGGGTGCCAATGGTGTTGATGTGCATTTCGTCCCGCAACACGTACATCAGGCCGAGGTAGCCGACGACGACACCCTCGTGCTCGACCACGCTGTAGCGACGCGATTCGGTGTTGGTCAGCTCGTCCTTGAGCATCGACCTCGTCCAGGGCTCGGGAAACTGGGTCTCCTCAATGACGAAGATGTCCTCGAGATCGTCGAGCGTGGCCCGACGCACCGGCCAGGGGCTCACGAACGCTCCCGCGTCGAGAAGTTGGCCACGGCGTCGGCATCGCGCAAGTAGAGCGGCTCGACGAAGGCCACGGCCTCGCGCTGGGTCGCCAGGCGCAGGGCGGCCGTCACCGACGGCAGTGACTGGGAGTCGAGGGTGGCGTGCGGCACGGCCGCGAAGACGTCGCGGTAGCGCACGACGCCGTCACCGGTGAAGGTCAGGGGCTCCCCCGACTGGGCCCAGGTGCGTGCGACGTCGGCCGGTTTCGCCACGCTGGGCTCGTCACCGACCTCGACGCCTTCGCCGAGCAGGAAGCTCTGCACGAAGACCTCACCACGGCGGCCGTCGACGGCGGCCACCAGGCGGCCCCGAACGCCCTCCTCGTGGGCCCCGTGGGCGAGCAGCTCGAGCGAGCTCACCCCAACGAGGTCACAGCCCAGCGCCTCGCTCAGGCCAATGGCAGTGGCCAGACCAACGCGCAGCCCGGTGAAGAGGCCCGGGCCGCGGTCGACCACGATGCGCGACAGATCGCGCGGGGTGAGCGACCACTCCCGCAAGACGCGCTCGACGGCCACGGTGAGCGCCTCGGTGTGGTGGCGATCGTCGTCAACGATCCAGCCCATTTCGAAGCCGGCCGACGTGCGCAGGCCAATGGCGCAGGCCGTGGTGGCAGTTTCAATCGCGAGAATATTCATGCCCGGCTCCAGTGCTGCAGGGCGGCGAGCCGCTCGTCGTCGAGCGCGCCGCTCACGGTGATGGTGCGTCCATCGGCCTCATTGGGGGCCAGCTGAACCTTGACGACGTCGTCGCCGAAAATCGACTCGGCCAACTCACCCCACTCGACGATGGCCACGGCCGCCTCTTCGACGAGTTCACCGAGGTCGAGGTCGAGCACTTCGCCCAGACTCTCGACGCGATAGACGTCGCAATGGTGCAGGGTCGAAATGCCGCGGTCGTTGCTCGCCTCGTGCTGACGAACCATGGTGAAGGTCGGGCTGGTCACGCGATCAGTGACGCCCAGTCCGCGGGCAATGCCCTTGGTAAAGGTCGTCTTCCCAGCTCCGAGGGGCCCGGTGAGAAAGACGATGTCGCCCGGCCGCAGCACGGCGGCAAAGGCCTCACCGGCCGCCTGGGTGGCGGCGTCGTCGGGGCAGTAGCGAACAACGCTCACGAGGTCACCAGCGTTCGAACGAGACAGAGGTCGGCGCGCATCACGGCTACCACGTTAGGACCTCCGCGCAGCGCGGCGGCCGGGTGGTAGGTGGCGATGCCGACGGCGTTACCCAGCGCCACCGGGCGGCCGTGGGACGTCGAGACCCCCTCGCGCAGCCCTAACACGGCCTTGGCGGCCGTGTTACCGACGCACAGCACCACGCTGGCGCCCTGGAGGGCCAGCTGGGCCTCCAGCCACGGGGCGCAGGCGGCCACCTCCTCGCGGCGCGGCGGGCGATTGTTCGGCGGCCGACACTTCACGACGTTGGTGATGAAGTACTGGTCCCGGGTCAGTCCCACCTCTTCGGCGATAAGGCGGGTGAGGAGCTGGCCGCTGCGGCCAATGAAGGGCTCCCCGCCCTCGTCCTCGTGGCGACCGGGGGCCTCACCCACGACCAGCAGCGAGGCCGGCGTCGGACCAGTCCCCAAAACGACCCGCTGACGCGTCGCCGCGAGGGCGCAGCGCGTGCAGGACTCGGCCCCGTCGAGGCCGGCCATGGTTAGTCGACGACGACGCGGGGAACCCGCGCGCCGATCCCACAGAGAATCTCCCAGGCGATGGTCGCGCCCCAGTCGGCCCAGTCGTCGGCCGTAATCTGCTCGTTGCCACTTGATCCGAGCAACACGACGTCATCACCGAGCGTGACCGCCTCGTCGCCCACGTTGACGAGCAGCTGGTCCATCGTGACGGTGCCGGCCAGCGGGAACCGCTTGCCGTGCACCAAGACCTCGGCCCCGGCCTCGAAGAGTCGACGGGGGTAGCCGTCGGCGTAGCCGAAGGGGACGGTGATAATCGTGGCCTCGGTGCTGAGCGGGCGACGCCGTCCGTAGCTCGGGCGCTCACCGGCCGCCACGCGGCGCACGGCCACGACCTGGGCCCGCAGCGCCAGAGCCGGGCGCAGCGCGAGTCCGCGGCGCTGGAGCTCGTCACGGAGCCAGCCGGCCGGGGTGTAGCCATAGAGAACCAGACCGGGTCGCACCAGGTTGCCGTGGCTCTGGGGGTGGCCGACGACGGCGGCCGAGTTCGCTAGGTGCACGTACCGGGGCGTCACGCCCTGGGCGGCGAGACGCTGGACCACCTCGTCGAAGGCGCGCACCTGCTCGGCCGTAAAGGCCTGGTCCTCCTCGCTGTCGCCGTCGGCCACGGGAAAGTGGGTAAAGAGTCCCTCGAGGGTGACGTGCTCATCACGCAGGAGCTCGACGGCCGCTTCGGCCTCCTCGGGCCGCACGCCCTGGCGATACATGCCGGTGTCGACCTTGAGGTGCACGGTGGCCGAGAGACCCTCGGCCCGCGCGACCTCAACGACGGCCCGGGCGCCGTCGAGGGAGCCAACAGTCAAGGTGAGATCGTGACGAAGCGCCTGGGCAATAGTGTCGGCGGGGATTTCGGAGAGCAGCAAGATGGGGGCCCCAATACCGGCCTCGCGCAACTCGATGCCTTCGTCGATGATGGCCACCGCGAGCACGTCGGCCCCAGCGGCCACCAGGGCCGGGGCCACCAGCGTGGCGCCGTGTCCGTACCCGTTGGCCTTGACGACGGCGCAGATCGCGGCGTCACCGACAATCGAGCGAAGAACGGCCACGTTGTGGGCGATCGCCGAGCGCGAGATTTCGGCCCAGGCCGGACGATGGATACCCGCGACTGGCACTACTCCCCCTGCGCAATCACGAAGGCCGTGGCGGTGTGGTCGGTGTGGGACTGGGAGACGACGAGTTCACTCACCCCACGTGATCGGGCCAGCTCGGCGGCCAAGCCGGCCAGACGGACCGAGGGAGCGCCGTCGCTCGCCCGCACCACTTCAATGTCGTGCCATCGGGCGGCGCCGAGGCCGGAGCGGAGCGCCTTGAGGACGGCCTCCTTCATCGCGAAGCGGGCGGCCAATCGCTCGCTCTGTCCTCGACTGTCGGCCCGTTCACCCTCGGTGAAGAGTCGCTCCAGTAAACGGGGACGGCGCGCCAGCATGGCCGCAAAACGGTCCACGTCCACGACGTCGACGCCCACCGCGAGGACTCGCACTATTCGACCGTCACCGTCTTGGCCAGGTTGCGGGGCCGGTCGACGTTGCGACCCAGTCCGCGGGCAACGTGGTAGGCGAAGAGCTGCAGGGGCACGATGTCGACCATCGGCGACAACATGGCGTCCACCCCCGGCACGCGCAGAACGTAGTCGGCGACGGCGCCAATGACCTCGTCATCGTCACGGGCGACGGCGACCACCGTGGCACCACGAGCCTTGACTTCGGCCAGGTTCGAAAGAATCTTCTCGTGCATCATCGGGTCGGTGCAGACGGCCACGACCACGACACCGGGCTCAATCAACGCCAGCGGACCGTGCTTGAGCTCGCCGGCGGCGTAGCCCTCGGCGTGCAGGTAGGTCAGCTCCTTGAGCTTGAGGGCCCCTTCGAGCGCCGTCGGGAAACCAACGTGACGTCCGAGGAAGAAGTAGTCGTGGGCGTCGAGCAGTTGGGTGGCCACGGTCGCGACGTCGGCCTCGCGCGACAGCGCGGTGGCGATGTGTGAACTCACCGCGGTGAGCTGGGCGAAGATGAACTCGATATCGCTGGCGGGCATCGTGCCCCGGACCTGCGCGAGGCGCAGGGCCAGGAGTTCCAGCGCCGCGACCTGGGCCACGAAAGCCTTCGTCGAGGCGACCGAGACTTCGAGGCCGGCCCGGGTGTAGAGGACGGCGTCGGCCTCACGAGCGAGCGAGGCGTCGACCACGTTGGAGATGGCCACGACGCGGGCCCCGCGTCGCTGCGCCTCACGAGTGGCCTGAATCGTGTCGATAGTTTCACCGCTCTGGGAGACGCCGATCACGAGCGTTCCGATTTCGACGATGGGGTCGCGGTAGCGATACTCACTGGCGATGTCGACGTCCACGCTGAGTCGGGCCCAGCGCTCAATGGCGTACTTGGCCACCTGGGCCGCGTGGTGGGAGGTGCCACAGGCCACCAGGACCACCCGTCGAATGTCGCGCAGTTCGTCGTCGCTCATGCGCAGCTCGTCAAAGACCAGCGTGCCGTCGGCCCGGCGTCGGTCCATCAAGGTGTTGGTGATAGCGAGAGGCTGCTCGGAAATCTCCTTGGACATGAAGTCGTCGAAGCCGTCCTTTTCGGCCGTCTCGAGGTCCCAGTCGATGTGCAGTTGGCGCAACCGAACGGGAGCGCCCTCGGTGTCGATGGCCTGAAAACCGGCCGGCGAGAGGCGCACGATTTCGTCGTCGTTCACGCCGTAGAAGGCGCTGGCTTTGTCGAGGATGGCCGGCACGTCACTGGCCAGGTACGTGGCTCCGTCGGCCGTGCCGACGATGAGCGGCGAGATGCGACGGGCGGCGACGATCACGTCGGGCTCGCTGCAGTCCATCACGGCCAGGGCGAAGGCGCCGCGCACCTGCAGGAGGGCCCGGCGAACGGCCTCGAGCAACTCGTGCCCCTCGCGACGGAGTTCTTCAATGAGGTGAGCCACCACCTCGGAGTCGGTCACCGAGGTAAAGACGTGACCTCGTTCGATCAGTTCAGCCCGCAGGGCGACGTGGTTCTCGATGATGCCGTTGTGAATGATGGCGACTTGTCCCGAGCAGTCGAGGTGCGGGTGGGCGTTAATCGCCTCGGGGGCCCCGTGGGTAGCCCAGCGCGTGTGACCGATACCCGACTTGTAGCCGGTCGGGGCCTCGGCGCACTCGTCGCGCAAAGCGGCCACTGATTCCGTGCCGGACGCGGCGCGGGCCCGCCACGTCGAGCCCGGTCGCACGAGAGCGACGCCGGCCGAGTCGTAGCCACGATATTCCAGGCGCTGCAGACCTTCGAGAAGGGTTGCCAGCGTGTCAGTGGATCCAACGACCCCAATGATGCCGCACATGGCCTCAGTCTACCCCTGGGGGTTTTTGCGTCCGGGTGGCCCTAGAGGCCGAAGCGCTGACGCAGGGCGTCATCGAAGGAAGCGACGAAGGCACCGTCCAGCGCCTCAATCATGATGCGAACGAGTGGCTCAGTGCCGGAGGGGCGAATGAGCAACCGAACATCGTCAGAAGCCACGTTGAAATTCGCAACGAGGTCGGTGAAGGTCGTCTGCACGAAGGCCTCGTCGTAGGCGTCGCGCGGGACGTTCACAAGGGCCTGGGGCACGCGCTGCCAGGCCGCGTTGGCCAGGTCGGCTAGCGACCCACGACGGG
>Ga0007804_1000469_pt1 | contig 14790 bp, 17 predicted proteins | sample CryBogCBE25Aug07_FD_60367 | JGI IMG/M metagenome (GOLD analysis project Ga0007804, IMG submission 60367) | Freshwater microbial communities from Crystal Bog, Wisconsin, USA - CBE25Aug07 | ecosystem: Environmental > Aquatic > Freshwater > Lake | place: Crystal Bog, Wisconsin, USA | collected... | reverse complement strand
GCCCAACTCCGTCTCGAGGCGCGCAATGCGGTTCGAGATATTGGACTGCACCGTCCCGAGTGCTTCAGCCGCACTCGAAAATGTGCCGTGTTCGGCGATGCCAACGAGTGCTTCTAACTGACGTATCTCCATATATATCGAGTATAGAGATACGCCGTATCCGATGCATACACTTGAAAGATAGGTGGGCAGGCCGCATAATGGATTCACCGAGATGTGCTCTCCCCCCGAGTACGTCCTAGGTTTTGCAGAAGGGCCAACCACCCCCCCGGTTGGCCCTTTTGTGCTTTCTGGACTCAGGTAGCCTGACTGCGATGAAGAGACGACCATCCGTGCGAGCCGCTTTGGCCGTTAGCGCTGCGCGCCTGATCAACTGGCTCTCACGACGGACGGGCCGGGGATCAGGGACCGTGGCCGGTGGCCGGGTGGGGCTGCGACTTGCTCCGACGCTCTTGGCCCACCTCGCACGTGAGCGACAGGTCATGTTGGTGACCGGGACAAATGGGAAAACAACTACCTCGGCCCTGATTCGTGAAGGCTGGGGCCTCCCCGTCGCGGCGAACGCCACCGGCGCCAATATGCCGGCCGGCCACGTCGCCGCTCTTATTGAGTCCTCCGCGACGGCGGTGGTGCTCGAGACGGACGAAGCCTGGCTCTCCGCGGTTATCGACCAGACACAGCCGGCCGTCATCGTGCTGCTTAATCTTTCGCGTGACCAGCTCGACCGGGCCAGTGAGGTTCGACAGTTAGGGGAACGCTGGCGCGGGGCGCTGGCCGGCGTGACGAACTGCACCGTGGTCGCCAACGCCAGCGATCCGCTGGTCGTCTACGCGGCCGAGCTGGCGCCCGTCGTTACGTGGGTTCAGGTACCGGGTATGTGGCAGCACGACGCCTTATCCTGCCCGCACTGCACGCAACCGCTGCGTTTTGCGGAGATCTGGTCGTGTGCTTGCGGGTTCACTGAGCCCACCGCCTCGGTGCGAAGCGACGGCTCTCGCGCAGTGTTCGACAACGAGGAAGTGGAGCTGACCCTGGCCCTGCCCGGCGCATTCAACTTCGTAAACGCCACCTTTACCCTGGCGGCGTTGCGGGCCGTTGGCGTGTCGCTGGACGAGGCCGCCACTCGGGTGGCCGGCGTTTCCTCGGTGCAGGGTCGCTACGGTCGCCGCACGTGGCGGGGACGAGAACTTCGGCTGTTGTTAGCGAAAAATCCCGCTGGGGTGGCCGCGTTGCTGGCACCAGGGGCCGACCTCGACGACGAAGTCTGGGTGGCCATTAATGCCCAAACGGCCGACGGCAAAGACCCCTCCTGGCTCTACGACGCCCCCTTCGAGCGACTGGTCGGCCACAACGTCCGCTGTCTCGGGGAACGACGGCTCGACCTCGCGACCCGCCTCGAGGCGGACGGGGTCGTTGCAACCGTGGTCGATGACCTCAACGTGCTCACGCTCTCGCAGGGACCGGTGACGTTGATTGCCAACTACACGGCCTTTCGCCAGTGGATGGGGGAGTCGACACCGTGCTGAGAATTGGCTTGCTCTACCCCGATCTACTCGGCACCTACGGCGACGGGGGCAACGCGCGCATCCTGGCCCATCGAGCCCGGGCACGTGGGATCGAGGTGGAGGTTCTCGAAACCCGTGTCGGTGAGCCACTCGTCGAGGCCGACCTCTACCTGCTCGGCGGCGGTGAAGACGGTCCCCAGCGCTTAGCGAGTGACCTCTTGATGAAGAACGACTTCGCCGGCCGCGTTACGAACGGGGCCACGGTGTTCGCCGTCTGTGCCGGCTTGCAGATTCTGGGCAACTCCTTTGCCGTCGAGGGCAACGACACTTACCCGGGACTCGGCATCGTCGACGCCGTCAGTGGTCGCGGCACGAGCCGGTCAGTGGGCGACATGGCCGTAAAGGTTGGTGACCACGTCCTCGTTGGTTTTGAGAATCACGGGGGAGTGACGACGCTCGGCGTCACCGTGGCGCCACTCGGGGCAATGTTGCGGGGTCGGGGTAATGACGGCGCGGTTGATGGCTATCGAGCCGGCCGCGTCTGGGCGACCTACGCCCACGGGCCGGCGTTGGCGTTGAACCCCTGGCTGGCCGATGAGTTGGTGGCCAGTGCAACGGGGCTGGAGCTGAATCCCTTCGCCAGTGTGGCCGACGAACTGCACCGCGAGCGTCTCGCGAGCCTCGGGCTCTAGTACTCGTCGGGTGGGTGAATACCGTACTGCGGGTCGCCACTGACTCGTCGGCCCAGTTCGGCGACGGCTTCTTCGATTCGCGCGCCGAAGCGGCGAATGTTCTCGTCCGGCTCACCAATCAGTGGTGCCCCAAAGGTCACCGACACGGGACGACGGCGGTACTGCGCGGCCAACGTGAACTTCGGGGCCTTGGCGTATTTGGCGCCGCGGAGGTAGCCGGCGTCGTGAATATACGTGGGAATAACGGGGCACTTGGCCCGGTCGGCCAGGTAGCCGGCCCCACCCTTAAACTCCTGAAGATTGCCATCGGGACTGCGGCCACCCTCGGGGTAGAGCAGGAGGTTCCAACCGTCTTCGACGAGATCGATGGCCAGCTGTGAAGAGCGGCGGTTGACCTTGTGTCGGTCAATCGGAATCGCGTTGAACATTAAGACGGTCATGAAGGCCTTCTTGGTCTCCATGAAGAAGTTGTCCATCGCCGCTGCCACCACGGTCCGCTTGCGAATAGCCGTCGGAAGGGCCGTCAACATAATTGGTGTGTCGAGGTGGGACGTGTGGTTGGCGACGAAGATGAAGGGGCCACCGGTCGTCAGGTGTTCGGTGCCGTGAACCTCGAGGCTACCCATGCGACGAATCAGGGGACTAACGACCCGACCTAAGTAGATATTTCGAACGAAGCGTGCGGCGTAGCCACGACCCCACTTCGTCGGAAAATCAAGACCAAGTTGCGTCATGAGCTAGCGCTGGTTTCTCTTTTTCGGGGTATAGCGCTTCGACGGCGTTGGCGTCGGCTTGGTCACCACGGCCTCCGCGGCCGCACCACGCTTTTGCCGCGGCGTGCGATTCTGCGCTCGGGAGCGCGCAACGTTGTTGGCACCCTTGAACGTGGGGTCGCCATAGCGCTGGAGACGGAAGGCGCGGATCAACAGCCAGGCGCCGAGTCCAATGAAGAGCAGGCCCGCAGCGCCGGCGATAACCCCGACGAGCAGGGAGACCACGATAAGCATTGGGCGATTCGCGCGCCACGAGGCGAAGGCCACGAGCAACGACATGCCGAAGAGTCCCCAGAACTGGAACGTCCAGTAGGCGTGCGTCTGGGTGACGACCTTCTCACACAGTGAAATGTGCAAGTGGTAGCCGGTCTGACAGAGGTGCTTCGCCGACGGTTTGGCCGTTTGGATATAGGAAGTGGCCTTGCCACTGATGTAATTCTTGAATGCGAAGCCCGAGGAAACGAAGGCAATGAACGCGGCGAAGTAGCCCAAGTTGCGCTCGAGCTTGTCGAGGCTAATGACCTGTTGACGCGTTACCGGACCACTGGATTGCTTGCCGAACAAGGAAAAGCGAGGCTTCGGGGTGTTTTCAGAGGGATTCTCAATTTCAGGCACGGATAGAGGCTAGTGCGCGGAGCAATTTGGTGGAGCCGAATGACGAGTAGACTGGCATCTCCGGGCGCTTAGCTCAGTTGGTTAGAGCGCAGCCTTCACACGGCTGAGGTCGAGGGTTCGAGTCCCCCAGCGCCCACGAGATGGTGAGAAGTACGATTTATGACTTTGCGGCTCGGCCTTTGGGAGCGAGCAAAGGAGTGGCACTCTCGTAAATCCCCGCTGGGGCAGGTTTAGAGCGTTTGATTATTGATCGCTAGACGCGTTGCGAATTACATCAAGAATCTCGTCACCGAATTTCTCGACTCGAATTGGGCCCATTCCGAAGACTCCCAGCAAATCTTGCCTTGTAGTCGGTCGTTTAAGGGATAAATCTCGCAATGTCATGTCGTGGAAGAAGGTGTAGGCAGGCCGCCTGGTCTCGAGCATTTTGAGACGACGCCAACCCTTGAGTGCCTCGTAAACCGTTGGCGGCGTCGGGAGATCCGGCAGACGCTCGGGCCCCTTATCGAACATGAAGTTCTTGGGAACATCATCAATCGGCATCGCCATTGCAACCAGCCCATAGTGAAATTCCTTATAGACGGAGCCCAGCGAAACACAAATCACCCACCTCCCCTTCTTCCTCGCACGCTCGCGGAATGACCAGTCGGTGACCTTCAATGAATGAATTTTGGATTTATAAAGAAACTTCATTCGCCAGCCACCACGCGGCTCTGACAGAAATTCGGGATTGTCAATGAGTAGCAATGTAAGCGAGCCAGCGAGCCCATGGTCTCGGAGTTGGCTATGGGCGATTCGATCGTTCAGGTAACCCTGTAGGCCAAAAAGTGACGACTCTTGATGCAAATAGAGACCGAGCTCAATCGGTGATGGTGGCTGCATGAATTCGGGAAGACGCTGGAAGGGTGAGGTGCCACTAACCAGAGGTGCATTTTCTGGCTGTCCTACTTCAGGGACTGTGCTCCCAACCGTCAGCAATACAACGTCAAAAGGTCGCACCTGGATTCCCGATTCTGCAACCGTGACCTCGTGAGTATTCAGAGAGCCACAGGTCGTTCCGACCGGGCGCAGCCATTGACTAGTTTCGAGATCGATGCCGGCGATGCAATGACCTCCTTCGCGAGCGGAGTTTGCGAGGCAAAGGAACGGAATCTGACGCATTTGTTGCCTTAGAGGTGAATTCCTTGCACGTCACCCCAGTGCGCATCGAGATATTCGATGACGAGGCGCCGATGACAAAAGTCAGCGGTATGTTCGCTGCACAACAGAAGGGTTCGAGGTTGGAAGAGATCCCTCGAGATGAGATCCTCAACTTTCCTCTCGGACATCAGTTCAATGAAACCTCGTTCGTATATCTCCCAATCACCGTTGTTCTTCTTGTAAGTATTTAAGAGATCTTGGGTTGGGGCCAGCAAGGGCTCGTGAACGTACTCAGCGCCGACGATTGTTTCAAGAAAATATTCAAGGTCATCCCGCTTTGCAAAAGAGGCGAGTTGCGACGTGTTGTTAAGACGAACATCAACGAGCCTCTCAATTCGCTGCTCCTTCAGTGTTCCGAAGAAGCGTCGAGCGCCGTGTTTCGTAAAACCGGCCGAATAGATTTCCATTCCTTCACCTCCTCGAGTATGAATAACGCGGGCGCAGCTGGCGGATCGACCATGGCCGTCAAATCGCTGTCGCTAATTGCTGAACCATCGGCTCGCAAATGAACAACATCGATGTCTTCAGCGACGACTCGGGCAATAAGCAGTCGCCGATGGCAATCAATCGGACTCTCTTCGCTACACATCATCGCTGTTCGCTTTTTAGACGAAAGAGCAATCAGTTTCTCGATGCCCTGGCGAAGGCGCTCTGACTTCGCCATCTCTCCGTATAGAACATATCCTTGCTCGTCGTACATGGATGTCTCTGGCGGCCTACCTCCAAGTGAGTCACCCATGAATTCATAACCGATCCCGGCAGCCGTCACCGAAGTTGTAAGTGGAGCTTGATTGAAGTGGGGCGTGTACCTGCTGTAAGGCTGGGAACGTACATCCACCAAACACTCGATCTCCGCTGTCTCAAGGATTTGTAGGAATCGTTCAATTGAATGATTTGAATGGCCTACAGACCAAATTTGAGTCGATCCCCTCACGTCGACCACGATAGGTCGCATTTGCTCACGTGGACCAATTTCGTAGCCAAAGGATCTGTGTTCGGCTTAGACGGTGCGCTGGAACCATCTTGTATCGCCTCCGAAATCACGCGCACCTCAGAAACATCGCTCACGGTTGCTACATCTCGGCAGCGAGGGTCGTCGAGCGCTGTCTCATTCATCTTGACGCCTTCCACGAGTTCCTTCGGACTGCGGATTCGGTGGAAGCGCTTTTCAGAAATCCCTGAAATTGCAGACTGATAGGCTATTTGAAGGAACTTCATCCCAGCGCCCACTGAATGGGTCTCTGTGAGAACCACGCACCTCTTCCCGAAGACTTTTGTTCAAGGAGGGGTTGGTTGAAAGCCACACTGTTGGCTCAACTGATCGGTGGGGTGCATTTCGAAGCAGTGGGCGAGGCCACTCAAGCCACATCGGCGCACTCATCGATAGCGATCGCTGCCGCCCGACGAAAAAATTGAACCGTCGAATCCGGGTATGGACTTCAACGTCGCTGCAAAACTATTTTGCTGGCGGAGCCGGGATTTTGAACGGTGAAGGACCGCTGCGCAAGGCGTGGCCCAGCATCACGTAGGTGCAGTAGTTGGTGGCCGCCACGCTCGTCGACGACGACGTGCTGTTCAGTGCCAGCCACGCCGGCAATGAGTTGGTGGACGGGGGATACAGATACGCCGACAAGGTGCGGGTCACCCGGGTCACTAGCGGTGAGTTCGCTTGCTGGTACTGCGAGGCGAATGAAGTAGCACGAGCCCACGTCAACCACTTTTGGAGTGAAGCCGCACAGGCGGTTTGCACCTTCGTTGGCAGTGGCGGGCGAGTGGGGCTGTAGAGAGTCGTTCCGGGTCGATAAGTTCCGTGGACAACGTCGTGAGCAATTCGACCACTGACGTACAGCAAGCTGGGAAGCCCGAGTACCTGCTGCGGTAGTCCTTGTCCCCCTAGCCCGCCAACGCCCTCGGCGCTCTGGATGAGGTACCAGCCCTTCCCGCTTCGTTCAAAGAAGAAAGGGGTGATGTTTTCGGTGCAGACACCGCACTTGTAGTCGAGGCCCCACGGGGCGTAGGTGACAGTGGCACGTCCGACGAGACCGTCGGTTGACACCTGCCATTCGATTCCTTTACCGTCCGCCTGGTACGACAAGGTGTTGACCGGGTCGGCGTAGCGATCGGACGAGCTCTGAATCGAGTAGCTGAGGAAGGACGTGATATCCCGCAGCGAGGTCGGCGGTGGCGGGGCGGCCGCCGAAGGAGTTGTCAGTGCGGCCACGATGACCATGGGCAGCACCACGAACTGAGTGAGCAATCGAACACGTGTCACGTCCGGCATCTTAAGGCTTGCCCCTCATCAAGGCTGATATCTCTGTAAGAATGGGCACGAAAACGATGACGCGTTGCGGAGGCCGACAGTACGCCATCGCCCCAGCCCCAGATTGCTCGTGTGCCGCTAGCGACTCCGCCGCCACCAGTTGGTGACCAGATAGAGCACACCTGCGTACGTGCCAACGAAGAATCCCACCGGCCAGTTCGTGGCGTAGGCACTGGCGATTGCCGTCCACGCCAGACCGAGGGCGAGAGCGACACTTAGAGCCATGGCCCGAGCGGGGGAGATAACGAGTCGTCGGGCAACGGCCGCGGGTCCGATCATCAAACTAAAGACCAGAAATGTGCCGACCACGGGGATGCTCAATGTTGTCGCGGCGGCAATGACAACCAGGAAAATGGCGTTGAGGAGTCCGACATTGAGCCCCCGACCGCGGGCGACGTCCGGGGACAGTGCGGACAGCAGGAGTGGACGGAAGAGCGAAAGCACCGTGACGCAGCAGACGAGAGCGATGGCCCCGAGGAGTAGCAACTGCTGGTGGCTAACGCCAAAGAGTGAACCGAAGAGCAGGCCCACCACTTGGCCTTGGTAGGTGGTGGTCTGGCTGACGAAGGCCGACCCGAGGGCGAGCAACGTCACGAGCACGAGGCCGGTAGCGACATCACTCTGGGCTCGGCGACGCAACACGGCCACGCCACCGGCCCCGAGCAGTGAGAACGACGCCAACCCGAGTAGGGGATTGAGGCCGAGCAGCGTGGCTCCCGTGGCACCAGCGAAGGCACCATTGGCAATGGCGTGGGCCGGGAAGGTCTCGCCGCGCACCACGACAAAGAAGCCCACGACGCCGGCGACCACGGCGGCGAGAGTGGCCGCGAGCCAGGTGTTGAGCATGAAGTAGGCGAACACGACTAGTTACTCCGCCTGATTCGGTGCATACGTCCGGCGACGGCGTACTGCGCGACGATGATTATGACGATAAAGAAACTGACCGGTAGTCCCGTGCCGCTCGAACGCCAATAGAAACTGTCGTAGGCCAAGATGACCCCGAGCGTTGTGGCGAACAAACCCAGTAGTGCGGCGAGGGCGATCGCGCGAGGTGGGCGAGCGGTGAGGCGCTGAGCGCTCGCGGCCGGTCCGACGAGCAGGGCCGTGGAAAGCACGGCTCCCGTAATAAGGGCGCTGAGGGCGACGGTAGCGGCCATCACGAGCATGAAGAACCAGCCCAGCAGGCGGGTGCGCTCACCCCGCGCCGCGGCAATGGCCGGCACCAGCGAGGTGACCATCAGCGGCCGGGCGACGGCGAGCGTGAGGGTAACGAGGGCGAGGCTGATGAGAACGACGAGGGCCACCGTGGACGTCGACACGTCAAAGACTGAACCGAAGAGCACCTGTTGGGCAACGCCGGTGTTGGCGGTGGAGGTTGAGGTGAGATACAGAAACAGCGCGGAGCATCCCGTGGCGATGCCCAAGATGACGCCAGTCGCGACGTCGCGCTCTCGCACGCGCTCATCGCCGGCGACCGAGAGAGCACTAGCGCCCGTGACGGCACCCACCACGAATCCGAGTAGCGGAGTGAGTGACCAGAGACTGGCGGCCGCCCCTCCCGTCGTCGCCACGTCGGTGAGGGCGTGGCCCGCGAAGGCTTGGCGGCGCAGCAGGACGAAGAAGCCAGTAACGGCCGAAAGGAGTGCGACGGCCGCGCCAGCAAATATGGCGTGCGCCACGGGTGAGCTCGCGACGAGCCCCGGCTCGAATAGCCATTTCATCATGCGTCGAGGTCCAGCGTTTCGTGACTTGGCAGCTGGTCGGTGTCGGCGCTCGGTTCAGCGACCACCAAAACGCGGCCGTGAAGACGCAGGACGTCCACGTGGTGGCCGTAGAGGGCGGAGAGGACGTCAGCACGAATGACCTCATCGGTAGTGCCGCTCGCCGCTCGCCCCTGCGTTAGATAAATAACGCGGTCCATGACGGGTAGTAAGGCGTTCATCTCGTGGGCCGTAATAAGGACGGCGATGGAGCGATCCTTTGCGACGCGACGCAAGAGCTGGACGATTTCTTGGACGCTGTGCGGGTCGAGGTTGGAGAGGGGCTCGTCGAGCACGAGCAGGGCGGGACGACTAATGAGGGCGTGGGCAATGAGCACTCGTTGGAGCTCGCCGCCGGAGAGTTCGCCGATTCGTTGATCAGCGAACGGGGCCGCACCGACGGCCTCAAGGTACTCAGTGACGAGGTCGCGGTGAGCCCGACGGGCCCGCTGACTCCACCACCGGGGAAGCGGTAGTCCGAGGGCGACAAAGTCGCGAGCCCGCACCGGAACGTCGGCGTCAATCACAATGCGTTGTGGCACGTAGCCAATCGAGCCGTTCTGGGCCGGATCGGCGTAGTGAACCTCGCCACTACTGGGCCGTTGCAGACCGAGGAGGACGCGTAACAAGGTCGTCTTGCCAACGCCGTTTGAGCCAATGAGTCCGGTGAACTCACCGGGGCGCAGTTCGAATGACACGTCGTCGAGGACGCGGCGCTCACCGAAGGTGAGGGTGACGTGGCGAAGTTCGAGTACGGGCGTGACGGTGTCGCTCATGAGTTATTCCTTGGCGATCGAGATATTGAGGTCGGCGAGAATCGTGGTGGTGGTATTCGTCATCCACTGCTGGTAGTGCTCCCCGACGGGAAGGGTCTCGTAGAGGCCGCAGGTTTGAACGTGGGCCTGGTGGGCCTGCGCGGACAGTCGCTGGGTTAAGACGCTCTCGACTTGGCGATTGAAGCAAAAGAGCTGGACCGCTTTCGTAGAGAGCAAGTGTGACTGATAGGCGAGTAACTCCGGTGAAGGATCAATACCGTTCATGACGTCGGCCTGAAAGGTGAATGGGGTAGCGATGCGCAGGCCCATCGCGCTGAGTAAATAGTCGCCCACAGGCTCGGTGACGGCAACGGCGAGGCCGCGGGTGCGGGCGCGGGCGAGACGAACGAGCCGTTGCCAGCGAAGGAGGGACTGGTCAAATCGCTGTTCGCGGGCAAGGAAGTAGTTCCGTTCCCGCGGCGCGAAGTGGATCAGATCGGCGGTGACGACGGCGGCGACGCGATGCATGGTGTCGATGCGGTACCACAGGTGGGGATTGCGCACGGTCGATCCGACGCCGTCAACCGCGGCCGCGGAGACAATACGCCGACCCGACCCGGCGGTTGCGGTCTCGATCGGCGTGATAGAGGAGTCGTAGCCCGCGCCGTTTTGCACCACAATGGCGGCCGCGGCGATTTCTTGAGCAGTCGACACGGTCGCTTCAAAGGAGTGGGGATCGGCACTGGGATTATTGAGAATGGCGACGACGTGGACGTAACGACCGCCGAGTTGGCCCAGTACATCGGCGTACTGACTTTCCACTCCCACGACCGTCAGGGGAGTGGTGCTGAGGTGGGGGCGATTGCAGGCGCCGAGGGTGACACCGGCCGCCACGGCCATGACCACTCCCGCAAGGGTGCGAGCGGTGCGGGCGTTCTGGCGCATGGAAAAACGCTAGACCTAGACTGAGTCTCATTACAACTGAGACAGAATCGGGGCCATGTGAGCGCACACCGCGACAGCATTGAGCGGATTCACGAACTCGTGGAGCTGCGCCTGCGTCAGCAGCAGTTGCGCTACACCCCGGGCCGTCAGCGAGTGGTTGACGTGCTTTATCACCGTGGCGGTCCCGTCGGCATTGCGGAGATCGAGCGAGACGCGCCCGAGCTTCCGCGCAGCTCGACCTATCGACACCTCGTTGATCTCCAGGCGGTCGGCGCCGTTCGGTCGCTCGTCGCCACCGACGAGTTCACCCACTTCGAGCTGGCCGAAGACCTCACGGAGCACCACCATCACGTGCTCTGCCTCAGCTGCGGGGCGATTGCCGACGTGTCGCCGTCGTTGACCTTTGAGTCCACGATTGCGTCGATGATTGAGTCGCTGGCCCGCGAGAGCGGCTTCGTGCCGGTGTCGCACACGTTGGATATCGCCGGCTACTGCCAACGATGCGGGGCACCGGAGAGTCCCACACCACACGATTAACCTTGAGTGATGGCCACTGACGAGACAACGACCCTCACGCCCCGCGCGGAGCGCCGGGCGAAGCGGAGCCGGCGTCGCCGCCGCGTCCGCATTGCCGCGATCACGTTGTCGGCTCTCATCGTGCTCGTCGCTGGCGGCGCCTACGCCGACTACGTCTACTTGGGCTCGTTGGTACACCACAAGACGGTCAAGCATCTTCAGAGTGCCGGTTCGAGCGAGAACATCTTGCTCATCGGTTCGACTACTCGCTGTGGTCTCAAGGTCCAGAATCCGGCCTACGGCACGTGCGCTGGCGGCACGACCGGCGTCAACTCCGACATCGTCATGGTGGCGCACCTGAACCCCGCTACGGGCTTCGCGAGCTTGCTGTCTATCCCACGAGACCTCTTTGTGCCCAATGCGCGCATCGAGGGGGCCAACAAGATTGACGCCGCGCTCTACCAGGGCCCGAGTCAATTGGTGTCGGCAATCGAAGAAGACTTCGGTATTCCGATTAACCACTACGTCGAGTTGAACTTTGACACGTTCGCCTCGGTCGTCGACGCGCTCGGTGGTGTGAAGATGTACTTCCCGACACCAATCTTCGACGCCGAAAGTGGCCTCAATATCCACCACCCCGGCTGCATCAGTCTCGACGGCTACCACGCGTTGCAGGTTGTGCGGGCTCGCCACCTACAGATTCAGCCGACTCCGGGCAATACCGTTCACGCCACCTGGCCTCAGGAGGGCCTCTCGGACCTGGCGCGCATTCGACGCACCCACGAGTTCTTGCGGGTGCTCTTTGACGAGGTGGCCAAGCGAGGCATCGGCAACCCGATTACCGACCAGAACATCTTGACGAGCGTCCTGCCGAACTTGACCGTCGATAACGGCTTCGCGGAGAGTCTCATGGTGCACCTCGCGTCGGCCTACGCCACCACGAACATCAACTCCATTCCACAGGACACGTACCCGACGGTCGGCATCGCGGGCAACGGCTATCTCTACAAGGGTTACGGCTACGGCGACGTGATTTTCCCGGTCAACCCAACGGGCAAGAACCTCATTGGTGCGCTCTTTCAGGCCAAGCCCAGCCAGAGCGTCTTCACCGGTCGGGCTCTGCCGGCGGCCGGTAGCTTCCCGTTGGTCGTGGAGAACGGCGCACAGGGCGTGGACGCCGCCGCGCCCATTGCGACCGGACTGCGTAAGGCCGGTTTCAACATTCGTCACGTTGGTGCCATCACCCCCGTCGGCCCGATCGCCGAGACGGTGATTTGGTACGGCGGAACACCACCACCGGCCAAGGGCAACTGGCACAACCCGGGACTAGAAGACGCCGAGAAGGTGCTCACCGAACTCTCCGGCCCGGTCGTGATGGGCTACAACCCCGCCATGGTGGGGCCGGGCTCACTGGTCACCGTGGTGGTCGGTAACGGCACCACTATGACGCCGGCACCGGTAGCCCCCGTCACGACGACGACGTCGAAGTCGACCACGACCACGACCGTGCACGGCCCGACCTCGACGACGACGACCACCGTGCCGGACCCGGCCGGTATTAAGTCGAGCCCCCTCTTTGGAGTCCCCACGGCGACCAACATGCCCCTTGCTCCGTACGACCCCCGCGCCTGCAACGCGGCGGGCACCGGCCCCGCGGCGTAATCGTGGCCGGCGTCAGTCACAAAATTCCAGTTACGTCGTGGCGGGCCACGTCCACCTGGGCCCTACGGCCTCGAATGGTCGCCCCGCTCGTCGGTGGGCTGTGCCTCTTCGGTGTTGGCGAGGGGCTCCTCGTCGCGTCAAACCTCGGCGCCACGCCCTGGACGGTGTTCGCGCAAGGCCTGTCGCGGCACCTTCAAGTGTCGGTGGGGTGGAGCACGGCGTTGATTTCGCTCGTGGTGCTGCTGTTCTGGATTCCCTTTCGCGAGCGGCCTGGTCTCGGTACCATCTCCAATCTCATTTTGATTGCGGCCTCCCTTAATGAAACGGCCGCCCTGGTGGCCACGCCCCACGCGATAGCGGCGCGACTGCTTCTGGTCCTCGTGGGGATTGAGGCCATCGGCTTCGGCTCGGCCCTCTACCTGACGACGGCTCTCGGGCCGGGCCCACGCGATGGACTCATGACCAGTATCCATCGTAAGTGGAATGTTTCGGTGGTGTACGTTCGCAGCGGCATCGAACTCACGGTGTTAGTGATCGGAATTTTGCTCGGCGGCGTCTTCGGTATCGGTACGTTGCTGTTCGCAGCCAGTATTGGGCTCTGCATTGGACTCAACTTGAGTCTGGTGGCTCGTCTCGTGGGGGTCGCGCCGTGAGTGGTCACCTCGCCGAGTTCTTCGTTGCTTCCATGCTGATCATCATCGTGCCCGGTCCGAGCGTGACCTTCACGATTGCCCGGGCCGTGGCGTGGGGACGACGAGTGGCGGTGTTATCGGTGCTCGGTAACTCCCTCGGGACGCTCCTGCTCGCCATGATTATTGCCCTCGGTCTTGGACCGTTGCTCTCTCATTCACGACTTTTCTCAATCACGTTGCAACTCGCCGGTGGCTGTTACTTGGTCTACCTCGGCGCTGACACCTGGCGACATCGCGAGGCGGCCGCCATGAAGATGACGACTCGTGAGGGGAGTGAACCCCGCGCGCGAACGATTATTCGTCAGGGCTTCACCGTTGGGGTGCTGAACCCCAAGTCACTCGTCTTCTTCGCCGCGGTTTTTCCGCACTTCGTCGATCGCAGTGCCGGGCACATCACCGAGCAGTTGGTGGTCTTCGGCCTGGTCTTTTCGGTCCTGGCCTTCTGTTCTGACGGCACGTGGGGCATCATCGCCGGTACGGCTCGTCAGTGGTTGGCTAGTGAACCACGTCGTCTGATTCGTATGCGCATCGTGGCCGCCGGCGTGATGTGTGGGCTCGGTCTGCTCATCGTCTCCAGCGCCCTCGGCCTCTAACGGACCGACCACGAGGCCTCTCCCTTTAGGTTGATGCATGTCCGTCGCCCTTTCGGGCGACTACCACGAACGAGGATGTCTATGGCAATGCACGGAGGCGCCGGCGGCGGTCGGGCCGGAATGAAATCTCTCACCAAGGACCGAAAGATCCTGGACCATCAAATTAAGCGGGGCACGTTGCCCCGCATGCTGCGCTTCGCCCAGCCCTATCGTCGCATTCTGTTCGTCTTTCTGGCGGCGGTCATTCTCGACGCCGCGTTGTCGTCGGTCTCGCCACTGGTGCTGCGGGCCATTATCGACAAGGGCATCGCTGGTCACAACGAGCGTCTGGTGATTGAACTCTCGCTCTTGACGGCGACCTTGGCCCTGGTTGACGCCGGACTCAGCCTCTTTGAGCGCCGTACGTCGTCGGTCATTGGGGAAAGCCTCATCTTCGACATGCGTTCACGCGTCTTCTCGCACATCCAACAAATGCCGATTGCCTTTTTCTCGCGCACCCAGACTGGTGCGTTGATTTCGCGTCTCAACAATGACGTCATTGGCGCGCAGCAAGCTTTCACCGACCTCTTCTCCAACGTGGTCGGCAACATCATTCTCGTGGCCATCATCTTGGGCACCATGGTGGTGCTGAGCTGGCAGATCACCCTGGTCGCCCTGGTGCTGTTGCCCATCTTCCTGCTCCCGGCTCGTCGCGTTGGTCGAAAGCTCGGCACGCTCTTTCAAAACGGCATGGAGCTCAACGCCAAGATGAACAGCGTGATG
>Ga0007804_1000467_pt1 | contig 14803 bp, 18 predicted proteins | sample CryBogCBE25Aug07_FD_60367 | JGI IMG/M metagenome (GOLD analysis project Ga0007804, IMG submission 60367) | Freshwater microbial communities from Crystal Bog, Wisconsin, USA - CBE25Aug07 | ecosystem: Environmental > Aquatic > Freshwater > Lake | place: Crystal Bog, Wisconsin, USA | collected... | reverse complement strand
CGAGAAGGATCAGTTGCATGAGGTCAGCCGTGTGAAATACCACGTCCAGGGGCTGATTCAGGATCCCATCAAGGTTTCCCCCGACCAGTTGATCGGTGATGTCCTCAGGCTCATTGAGGAGAAGGGTTTTGGTTTCAGCACATTCCCCGTCGTGGATGGCCAGGAGAAACTTGTCGGACTTCTCTCTGGTCACGTGGTCAAGCCGCGCTATGCCTCGAAAAAAGTCTCCGAAGCCCTGACTCCCCGCAACCAGGTTCACACCCTATCCAGAAAGGAACTTGGTAAAGACCCGATCGCCGTTGCTGACAAATTTTTCACCGAGCATGTTGGCATTCATAAGCTACTCGTGGTCGATGATGACGATCGTCTCCATGGACTCATCACCATGAGTGATGTGGAGAAGATCACCCAGGAACGCAAGGCCCAGTTCAAGCCGGCTCGCGATTCCCAGTTTCGCCTGATCTGCGGCGCTGCCGTCTCGGCAACCCGTAATTCCTTCGGTGAGCTCGATCGCGAGCGTATCCTGAACCATGTCGGAGCCCTTGTGGAACGCGGCATCGACGTGGTTGCCGTTTCGACCGCGCACGGGCATAGCAAAGGGGTCGGCGACACCGTGAGGGTTGTGCGCGATGCATTTCCCGGACTTCCCATCATTGCTGGTAATGTCACCAGCGCCGCCGGTGTGGAGTATCTTGCCGATTGCGGTGCGAATATCATCAAGATCGGACAAGGGCCCGGTTCCATCTGCACCACACGCATTGTGGCAGGCGTCGGTATCCCGCAGATGACGGCCCTCTATGTCTGCTCGCAAGCCGCCAAAGTCAAGGGTGTCTCCATCCTGGCTGACGGAGGCATCACCAAGTCCGGTGATATTGTGAAGGCTCTCACGCTGGCCCAGGGGGTCATCTGCGGTGGCATGTTTGCCGGTTGCACCGAGTCTCCAGGCGAAGTCGTCGAGATCGGGGGGAAACTCTACAAGCAGTACCGCGGCATGGGGAGTCTCTCCGCGATGAAGGCTGGAAGCGCCGCCCGCTACGGCCACGACAAGGCTGACACCACCCGCAAGGTGGCCGCCGAGGGAGTCGAGGCTCTCAAGGAAGCCTGTGGACCCGTGGACCGCGTGCTAGCCAATCTTATCGGTGGCATCCAGAGCGGCATGGGATATCTCGGCGCCGGCAATCTGGAGCAACTCCGTGAGAAGGCACGCTACATTCGAGTTAGTCCGGCCGGTCAGCGTGAGGCCGCTCCCCATGATGTGGTGGAGTTGAAGACGCGGAACTAATCTTCCTGAACATAAAGAAACGGCGACCGTGCGAACGATAGCGGAGGCACTGAGGAAGGCCGAGCAGTAAACAGGAGCTTTAGATTACCACCCAAGGATCAGAGCGAAGACCAGCGGGGCCACGATCGAGGCGTCGGACTCGATGATGTGCTTCGGCGTGTTGATGCCGAGCTTACCCCAGGTGATCTTCTCGTTCGGAACGGCGCCCGAGTAGCTGCCATAGCTCGTGGTCGAGTCGCTGATCTGGCAGAAGTAGCCCCAGAGAGGAACCTCGGGGCGCTGGAGATCCTGGTGGAGCATCGGGACAACGCAGATCGGGAAGTCACCCGCGATACCACCACCGATCTGGAAGAATCCGATCGATCCATCCGGGGAGTCGGCATGACGTCCCGTGCCCGCGCTTGAGGTCAGGGGCTTGGAATTCTTCGTGTACCAGTCCGCGAGGGAGATCATGTACTCGATACCGGTACGGACCGTGTGGACATTCTTCACATCGCCGCTGATCACGTGTCCTGCGTACATGTTGCCGAGGGTTGAGTCTTCCCAGCCCGGGACGAACATCGGCAGATTCTTCTTTGCGGCTTCCATCAGCCAGCTGTTCTTCGGATCGATCTGATACTCCAGTTTCCCGCCGAGCAGGATCCTGTACATGAACTCATGGGGGAAGAGACGCTCGCCCTTCTTGTCGGCGGCCTCCCATTCGGCAAGGACTGCTGCCTCGATCCGGCGCATCGCCTCCATCTCGGGAATGCAGGTATCTGTGACACGGTTCATGTGGCGCTCCAGGAGGGCCACCTCGTCGGCGCCGGTCAGATCACGGTAGTTCGGCACGCGCTCGTAGAAATCATGGGCCACCAGATTGAAGACATCCTCCTCGAGATTCGCGCCCGTGCAGCAGATGGCATGGACCTTGTCCTGGCGGATCATCTCGGCAAGCGAGAGGCCAAGTTCTGCCGTACTCATCGCCCCGGCCATGGTGAGGAACATCGAACCACCCTTCTGGAGGTGGGCGGTGTAACTGTGGGCAGCATCCTTCAACGCTGCGGCATTGAAGTGGCGATAGTGATGCTCGATAAAGCTGGAGATAGGGCCGGTGATGGACATGGGCGAAACTTAAAGGTTCGGTGAGAGCAAGGCAATCAGTCTGGAATAAAAAAAGGCCGCACAGGTTTCCCTACGCGGCCTTTTTTTAAGTTTTTAAGTCGTGCTTTGAGTCGGATCAGTTGTTGATCTTCTGCTCGACCTTGTTAGCGGCCTTCGAGACATCGTGGCCCGCAGCGCTGACGTCCTGACCAACACCATTGATGGTGTGGCAAGCGGAGAGCGAGAGGGCAACGATTGCGAGTAGTGAGAAGGAGAGGAGGTGTTTCATAGGCTTTTAGAAGTGCCAAAAAAAATGATTCTTGGGAAGGCCTCTCTTTTGGAAACCTCTATGACACAGTGATCTCTTCGCCGCGTCTTGCATCGGGGGAGGGGTTCTGCTATACAAGTAGAAGCATCAGGAATGCATTGGGGTAAGAGCCAATGCTGCCAACCGGGGACGGAGAAATCCCACGGTGGCTGAGCGAAGCGATTCGCTCGATGTGCGGAGGGAGAAATCCTCCGAACAAAAATCTCTCCAGGCTTTATGAAGCGCCCTTCCTGATCTTCCGATCAACGGGGCGCTTTTTTGTTGCCCGGGTTCCTGGTGTGACCACCCACATATCACGACCCACATGAGTGCAGCGAATACACTTCAACTGAGCACAGCAACAGCAGCCTTCGAATCGATCGACAAGCCAGTCCTGTCCATCAGGACCACAGAGAACCCGTTCCACCACCTCTGGAATAACAACGGCACCTGGTGGTGCCACTACACCGAGCACCTGCCCGACTTCACAAAGCGTCGTGTGCGGAGAAGTCTCCACACCAGCGACTCGGGAATCGCCCGCGTCCTGAGGGACAGTCTCTTGTGCGAGGCCGCCCACTACGAAGAGGAGGTGCCTAGTGAGTAGTAGACTTTCGCGTCGCCATTTCCTCATCACAGGCGCCTCGGCTCTCGCCGCCTGCTTCCTGCCGGCGGATATACTTAGACGGGCCCATCAGTACCAACTCGACCACGACGACATCCTCATTGAGGAGCCCAGCGGATGGAAACAAACCCTCTACGCCAACATGCAGGATGAGGGCGTCTGGCAGTTCTCCCTCGGGGCGCCAACCGATGCCTTACCAGAGGTCCCCACATGGCGTAACTGGTTGGAGAACTATCAGGGAGTCGCTGTGGACGACCGTAACGAGCTTGCTGAATGGATTTGGAAAAACCGGGATAACTATCGGCTGGGAGGAAAAAGTAGCGACTGGCTCGACAGCGACGTCGCCTGTAGCGCTTGGGAAAACTATCTGGAGAGCGAGTATGCGTGGAGGGACTCCCCTGAGGCTCAGGCTTTGGACTACCTGGCGGGACTTAAACTTGCCAACCGGGAGATTCGTGACGAGAGCGACCGCAGCGTCGGGAAACTCAAATACTACTACGGCATCTCTCCCTGCAATGACTGGCACTTCGCAGAGGCCGAGGGGGAACTCGTTCTGCCGGCCCTCCAGTACCGTCTCCGTGAACTTGGGGAAAGGACCCGAATTGTGACCGCCTAATCCACATAGGGTAAAGGGGTGTTTTTTTTTAGAAATGCCCTCCTCGATTGTCCATCACTGAAACCCTAACCCCGAGCTCCCAAAACCCATCATGCCCTCAATCAAAATGACCAAAACCACCACCCCGAAATCCACTACCAAGACCACTCCATCGCACAACTTCTTTGCGATCTTCAGCGACATCCATGCGAATATCGACGCCCTGGATGCCGTGATGAAGGACATCGCTGACTTCCCTGTGCGTGGGATGTTCTGCCTAGGGGATATCGTGGGCTATGGGTCTGAGCCGGGGGCGTGCATCAGAAGGGTGATCGAGACATGTTCCGCGACCGTCCTTGGTAACCACGAGGCGATGCTTCTCTTGGTGGACAAGATCCTCGAGGAGGATTGGGAGGCTTCCGTGGGGCAGCCCCTCAAGATCGCCAAGGCACAGATCCCCGTGAAAGACCTCTCCTGGCTGAAGGACCTCCCCATCACCGTGGATCTCGACCCTATCACCCTATCCCACGCCTCCCTAAACGAGCCACCCGAGTTCAACTACATCTACGAGACCACCGAGGCCGAAGCCCACTTTGCGGCCCAGACCACCTTCATCAGCTTCAATGGCCACACCCATGTCCCGGGGATCTGGGAGGAGAATCCTGAGACCCTCGGTGTCCGCTGCCTGAAGCCCTCCGACAAACCCATCCGCCTCGATCCCTCCAAGCGCTACACCGTCAATGTCGGCTCGGTGGGCCAGCCTCGGGACGGCGATCCCAGAGCCTCCTACGCCCTCTACGACTACGAGCAGCACATCCTTCTCATGCGTCGTGTGGAATACGACATCAAGAAGGCCCAGGCTCGGTACAGGAAGGCGGGTCTGCCTGCCCACAATGCCTCCCGCCTGGCCAAGGCCGAGTGATGACACTTCCTCTCTCCTCTCGACTTCTGGTCTCACTGAAACCAAACAGTCTAGTAGTCTTCAGTCTAAAAGCCTATTTTAGGCCTAGGACACCCAGTGACCTGCCTCCCGTGGCATCATCAGCTTCTCTCCTCTTCTTTCTTCCTAATTGTCTAACAGCCTATAGCCTAGACCCTATAACTCACACCAACCTTCAACCCCGTACCGACCATGTCCTCTGAATATTCCGCACCATTCCAAGCCATCATCGACTACCTGGAACTGAAGGATTTCAGCTACACACCCTACCCCGAGGAGCAGCGTGTCTCGCTCACCATGAGCGGCAAGAATGCCAATTACCGTTTCGGCTCCCGGATCACCCACGACGGGGAATATTTCCAAGTCACCGCATTCTACCCCTTCTTCGTCCGTGAGGAGAAGCTACGACCCACCGTGGCCGAGCTCCTCACCCGATCCAACTACAACATGCCCGTTGGCAAATTCGAGATGGACATGAAGGACGGCGAGATTCGTTTTCACATAACCCATATTTTTGATGGAAGCTCACTCTCAGCCGAGATCGTGGAGCGTCTCTTCATGACCGCCTACTTCACGATCGACCGGTACTTCCCGGCGTTCATGCAGCACATCCATGCCGGTTACACCCCGGAGGATGCCGTCTTCCATGCCGAACTCGATACCCATGCAGAGACAGTGCAGGAGTCCCCTAAGAAAACCGAGAAGCCCAAGTCCACTCCCTCAGCCACAGCCGAGGAGAAGCCACGCGCCAAGAGGACCTCACGCAAGAAACCCTCCGGAGACCACGACAGCCCCCAGGGGGATTTGCCTCTCTGAGAGGCTTCTTTTTGCCTCAGATTAATCTCCCTCGCGCCTCATGCTGTCTTCCCCTGAATCATGATTATCTCATTTAAGGACGCTGAGACGCAAAGACTCCACGAGACCGGATCGAGTGCCCGATTTTCCGTTATTGCCCGCGTTGCGCTTCGCAAGCTCATCCAACTGGATGCTGCAGGACAACTTTCAGACCTTAGGGTCCCGCCAGGCAATCGTCTTGAGGTCCTTAGGGGTAACCGCTCAGGCAAGCATTCAATCCGAATCAATGACCAGTGGAGAATTTGTTTCCGCTGGGAGGGGGTTGATGCTTCCGAAGTCGAGATCTGCGACTACCATTGACATTACCCTATAACGCTATACGCTATAGTATATGAAGCCCGTAACACCCGGTGAAATCCTTCTCGAGGAGTATCTCATTCCACTATCGCTTTCGCAGAATGCGCTTGGACGTGCCATTGGCGTCTCTCCTCGAGCTATTAACGAGATCGTACTTGGCAAGCGTTCCATCACTCCCGAAATGTCCATCAGATTGGGCAAATTCTTTGGACAGACTTCCGAGTTCTGGTTCCGGATCCAGAGCAACTGCGACTTCCGCCTTCTTAGGAAAAAAGAACGGATGCTGACTGCTAAAGTCCGTCCCTTATCGCAGCTGCAGGCGGCCTGAAGAGTGCGAATTTTGCGCCCTAGGACACTTGGTGTCCTAAGAAGCTGATACTCTTCATCCATGCACCCACACCACAGCATTCTGGCAAAGTTCATCCTACTGCTCTTGGTTGGCATCGGAATCTGCCTGGTTGAAATGATCCTCCTCTTTCAGGAGATGAAAGAGGATGAGGACGACAACCACGGAGACTGGTAATCATGGGCGTTGAACTCCCTAGACCCCGTATGACTCCTTCCTAGCAGCCTTTCTTATGAACTTATCCCTTTCTCACCTCCACCAGCATCTGTCCCGACTCGAGTTGTCGAATGATCTCGGGAAGAAGCGGTTCCAGCCATGCAAAGAGAACCCGATTTGTGGCATTGCCAATTCTTAGCCAGACAACCGGAGGCCCAGCATGAAATTCCATTTCCTCCTCCGCGAAATCTTCATCTTTCGTGATAAGCACCCACCCGCCCTCTCTGGCAAAGTTTCTGATACTGCCGTCGTCGGACTTCAAAAATCCCGCATCCCTTACAGAAGTCGAGGAATGGCCTTTTTCAGCAAGCCATTGCGCCAATGCCGGCGGCAACTGCGCATCCACCAGGAAGCGCATCGTTCAAGCGGCTGTCAGAACGGGATGATCCGTGTACCGGGCTGCGTAGGCGATCGAGGCCAGGATATCTTCAGCCTCCAGATCGGGGAAGTCCTTCAGGATCTCTTCCTGGGTGGCTCCTCCAGCAAGCATATCCAGAACATCCTTCACGCGGATGCGCATTCCTCGGATGCAGGGACGGCCTCCGCACTGCGAGGGATTTAGAGTAATACGCTCCATACAAATACCAGTACTCCCACCTGCAGTCCCCGTCAACCTCCGCCCCCTAGCAGGCAAGTTTATCCCTCATCCCTCATCCCTCATTATCCCCTCGATCTCCCAGCCCCCAACTCATAACAGTCTAGTAGAATTGACGGCACTTTGCTCCCGCAAAGCGGTGCCGCCCTACGGGCTCACTACGCTCGTCTTCCGCGCCGCTCCCCAGCGGCTTGGTTTAGCCTAACCACCTCATCCCATGGGATTTTTTAGATTCAGAAGATCGATCAAACTCTTTCCCGGGGTTCGTTGGAACTTAGGTTCCAAGAGCTCCTCCCTCAGCATCGGGGGTAGGGGAGCCCACTACACCTTCAGCAGTTCCGGCAGCAGATTCACGGCCGGCATTCCGGGCACCGGACTTTCGTATACAGATATCCATAGCAGTCATCAGCGAGTTGCCGCCCGACACCCTCGTATTCCCGAACCCTCCGAGGAGTGGGTCAGGAATAACCGGGTCAACATGACCCTCCATACCCCCGATCGCCAACCCGGGGAACCCCCCATACGACCTGATCAACTTGATACCATCCGAGGCCTGCTCCCCGACCTGGACTTTTCACAACTCAAAGACTTCGGGGAGACGCAGGCAGATAACCTCATTGGCCAGATCCGGTTCCAGCAGAAAGAAGTCTCCAAGACCCTGCTCAAGAAATTCTACGCCGGCCACGGCCACGCCATCCCTGATGACTTCATCGACCACTGCTACGACCACCCCAATCAGCCGTATCATGCTCCTAGAAAGTGGGGCTGCGGCACCTGGTTCATTATTGGGATAGCGCTCTGGGTTTTGATATCCCTCCTCCACAAATGAACGATGAGAGTAGGCATGGGATTCGTGCGCTTCCACCTCGAGCGGATTGACTCTCCTCGGTTTCGGTATTACAGAGTAACCTATGCAGATGACCTTGGATCAGATTGTGGAAGAGTCCTGCCGGTTGCCTCGCCAACAGATTGCTGAACTGGTTGATAAATTGACTCTATCCCTGCATCAGGCCATTGAGCCTGGTGTTGAATCCGCTTGGAAGGAGGCGGTGGCCGCTCGTGTTGCAGAGATCCGATCTGGTAATGTTGAGGGTGTTTCAGGCGCTGAAGTTTCGGACCAGGTTGCGAAGATCGTTGGCCGTTGAAGCCGCATATTTTTCATCCTGCGGCAGCTGCAGAGTATGCCGATGCAGCCAAATACTATAATGCTATTGAATCTTCGTTAGGCGGTCGTTTCTACGATGAGATAGAGGGGTTGATTCAGGACGTACGACGCCACCCGGGCCGTTTTCGATTTTTTAACGGATCTGCAAGACGCCACTTTTCAGATGTGTTTCCCTACGCGGTCATCTACCTGGATGAACCTGATTGCATCTGGATCATAGCCGTCATGCACATGCACCGGGAGCCGGGCTATTGGAAACCCCGTCTGAACCCCTGACTTTTTCGGCCTAGGACACTAGGTGAGCAACTCGGCTGATACGATTCCGATCTGACAGATCTGGTTCTTATCTTGTAATTTTCCAATGTTTCACTTTTTAACCGGACACCCATCACCCCTTCCCTACTCAGTGAGAAGCTCAACCACCCTGCTTCCCTTGACGAGAGTGTAGCTGCCCCATAGATTACGGCTATGGCAATAGCCGTCCAAAAGATTCAGGATCCTGAGGCAGAAGCCCGCGAGTTGGATCGGGTGTTAAAAGCTGTGGGAAAGTCACTTAAAATCAGCGTCAAGCGCCCTGGAAAAACCGGGATGACATACAGTCAGTTCAAGGCAAAGGCAGCAAAAAAAACCCGCTAGGGTGGCTGAGAAAAAGCCGCTTTTGGTTGTCATTGCAGGGCCAAACGGCTCTGGAAAGTCTGTTGTGACCGAGATCCTCCGATCCAGTTACGAGTGGAGCAAAGGCCTACTGGAAATCAATCCTGACAAAATCGCACAAGAGGAATTCGGTGATTGGAATGACCCCTTGGCTGTCCTGAAGGCTGCAGTCAAAGCCGAAGAGATACGCGAGGAATGTCTAAGCGCAGGGAAAAGTCTTCTTTTTGAAACCGTTCTTTCGACTCCTGGGAAAATTGATTTCATACGAAGGGCAAAATTGGCCGGATATTTCATCAGGATGATCTTTGTCGCCACGGAAAGTCCCGAGATTAACAAGCTGCGGGTCGAGTGGAGAGTGGAGCAGGGTGGTCACGCGGTTCCCGAAGAGAAGATCGAATCCCGCTACGTCCGATCGCTTGATTTTTCCATTCAGGCGGCCCGCCTTGCCGATAGGGCCTATTTTGTCGACAACACTTGCGACGTCGAGGATGTGGACGAGGATAACGCTGCTCCCTTCACTGTTTTTCGCACTGTGGATGGCTTGGTTGCAAAGACCTATGTCGAGGAATCGAGAATCCCTCTGTGGTGCCTTCCCATTCGTAAAGGGCTTCAGCCTACAGCCTAATAGCCTTTTATCTGCCGGTCTTCCCCGACCAGGCATCCTCGCAAAAAGCTCGGACTACCTACGGTATGATTAAGCCTCGTTCCCACGAGTCTTTTCTGGCCTAGGACACTTGGTGTCCATCTTGTTTGGTAGGATTCTTTGAGCCTCAATCTAACAGCCTTCAGTCTTCAGCCTAAAAGCCTTTTATCTGCCGGTCTTCCCCGACCAGGCATCCTCGCAAAAAGCTCGGACTACCTACGGTATGATTAAGCCTCGTTTCCACGAGCCTTTTCCACCCCTAGGACACTTGGCGTCCTTTCTGATTGGTATTCTTGTAGATAGCCCAACTCCTAACTCCAAGACCCTAGCTCCCAACCACCCATGCCTTCCGAAACCCTACAACTCTTCTACTCCACGAGACCGCGCAGGAATCGCCGTCGTCCCAAGCATCCAGCGCTTTGGGCCTGCGCCCGGGTAGTCCTGTGGGTTGTGGCCGTGGGGATTGTAATCACGATTTTGTATAAACTCGGAGTGTTCCAGGAGCCCCAGCGACCAGTTTATGTGGCCGCGGCATTCGTGCTATGAATTCATCCGCCCTCAGTGAATCTCTCGGTCGTCCCGCCCTCTGGATCAGTCGGATGCGGAAGCGGTTCGGGCTGCCTGTCCTGGAGGAGTATCCGGAGTGCTACGTGGCCTTCCTGCGGAAGATTCGTGATCTACGGAATCTCGGTGTCTCCGAGGAAAAGCTCGGTGATCTTTGGGATCTCGAGCGGAAGTTGATAGCAATTCTGCATCTCGATCTTGGAGGAGGGGAGTTGTCCTTGATCGAGGGTTGCTTTGTGGAGGCTGATCCTGAGCACAGACTGCTCCTCTCCAATGCCGACCTAGGGGTCCCCCTCATGGCACGAGATGTTCAGGCCGGATTGGATTTTCAGAAACGCCCCAGGGAACTCTTCGAGGGGAAAGAGATGGGAGAGGACGCCCTGCGGCTGCTATCGGAATATCTGATTCTACTGCAGGAGGTGAGGGAAATGGTGGGAAGGGAGAGGAAGGTCCTATCCGAATCCCTCCGTTGGGAGAAAGGTGTGGGGCTCGGACGAGTCAAATTCACTGGTGCATATGAGTATCCTGAAGAGAAATTGCATCCCTTTTGCTGATCAAGGTCCATTACCTCCTCGTCACTTGTAGGGCAAACCGATAGATAGATCGAAGCGCCTCAAGCAATGAACCTCACTGACTATCACGCCAAGTTTTTTGCCTATGAGCTGACGAGGCGTTGTCCCTCCGACAGTCTGGAGAAGTTGGCTGGAGCAGTTGCAAGTGCGCAGGTGGATTTGAATCCCCATCAAGTCGATGCGGCGCTCTTTGCCTTCCGATCTCCTCTCTCGAAAGGCGCCCTCCTTGCGGATGAGGTTGGTCTAGGGAAGACCATTGAGGCAGGTCTTGTCCTCTCGCAGAAATGGGCTGAGAGAAAGCGTCGGATCCTAGTCATTGTCCCTTCGAATCTCCGCAAGCAGTGGTATCAGGAACTCGGTGAGAAATTCTTCCTGCCGTGCCGCATTCTGGAGTCCAAATCGTACAACGCAGCGATCCGCGAAGGGCGTTTTCGTCCCTTTGAGGTCGAAGAGATCGTCATCTGTTCTTACCAGTTCGCCCGAAATAAGGCGGCTGATGTAGCCAATACTCCTTGGGATCTTGTCGTCCTGGATGAGGCTCACCGCCTCCGGAATGTCTACAAGCCGACGAACGTCATCGCGAACACGCTCAAGCTGGCTCTCAAAGACCGGAATAAGCTGCTTCTGACGGCGACCCCGTTACAGAACTCCCTCCTCGAGCTCTTTGGGCTCGTTAGCATCATCGACGATCACGCCTTCGGTGATCTCAAGAGCTTCAAGGAACAATTCACCAACCTGACCCAGGAGCAGGTCTTCGAGACTTTGAAGGCCCGTCTCCGCCCAATCTGCCATCGGACCCTTCGCAAGCAGGTCACCGCATACATCCCCTACACGGCACGCCATCCGATCCTAGAGCATTTCACTCCGGATGAATCTGAGGACCGACTCTACAATGTCGTGTCTGAGTATCTTCGCCGTCCGAATCTCCAGGCACTCCCCGCCAGTCAGCGGTCGCTGATGACGCTTGTCCTTAGAAAGCTCCTAGCCTCCTCCACCTTCGCGATTGCGGGAGCCCTTCATTCCATTTCATCGCGTCTTGAGGCTAAGCTCGCCAAGCAACAGCCAACCCTTGAGCCTCTGGAAGAAGAGCTCGCTGAGGATTACGAGGCCCTTGATGAGACCTCAGAGGAATGGGAGGAAGACGAAAGCGAAGCCCCTCTTTCCGAGGAAGACCGCGCAGCCCTCGAAGCAGAGATTGTGGATCTCAAGGAGTTTGCCCGCCTTGCCTCCTCGATCAGTCATAACGCCAAGGGAAAGGCACTCCTTCGCGCGCTCGAAGTCGCCTTTGCAAAGGCTCGCGAGTTGGGAGCTGCGGAGAAAGTGATCATCTTCACCGAGTCACGCCGCACGCAGAGCTACCTCCTCCGCCTCCTGGCAGACAGTTCCTATGCCGAGGGGATCGTGCTCTTCAATGGCACCAATACCGACGACCGCTCCAAGGCCATCTACTCCGCATGGCTCGAGCGCCACGACGGATCCGATCGGATTACCGGATCCCGGAGTGCCGACATGCGTTCCGCACTTGTCGATTACTTCCGTGAGGAGGGTCGCATTATGATCGCGACAGAGGCGGGAGCCGAGGGAATCAATCTCCAGTTCTGTTCCCTCGTCGTGAATTACGATCTCCCCTGGAATCCTCAGCGTATCGAGCAGCGCATCGGACGCTGCCACCGCTATGGGCAGAAGCACGATGTCGTCGTGGTGAACTTTCTCAATAGCAAGAACGCCGCCGATCAGCGTGTCTACGAGCTCCTGGATAAGAAGTTCCAACTCTTCGAGGGCGTCTTCGGAGCTAGCGACGAGGTTCTGGGGGCGATCGAGAGTGGCGTCGATTTTGAGAAACGCATCCACGACATCTACCAGCGCTGCCGAAAGCAGGAGGAGATTAAGAGCGAGTTCGATCAGCTCCAGATGGAGCTGGAGCTCGAGATCACCGAGTCCATGAAGACCACCCGGCGGAAGCTCCTTGAGAACTTCGATGACGAAGTCCGTGAGAAGCTCAAAGTCCAGGACGAGGCATCGAAGTCATGCTTAAACCGCTACGAACGCCTCCTCACCCAGCTTACACGGCACGAGCTTCGAGATCACGCTGAGTTCCTGGACGAGTCCTCCTTCCGGTTGAAGAGCTCTCCCTTCCCAGGCGATGTCGTCGCGATTCCCATTCCTATTCCCATACCCCTGGGTCTCTATGAGCTACCCCGTCGCTCTGGAGAAGCACACCTCTACCGCCTCGGGCATCCTCTGGCAGAGGCCATCATCCACCGGGCTAAGGAACGCGCTCTTCCCATTCAGGAGCTCCGATTCAGCTACAGCGACCATGAGGGAAAAATCAGCAGCCTCGAGCCCTACATCGGCACCTCTGGGTGGATGACGGTTTCACTCCTCTCAGTCGATGCCCTCGACCAGGGCGAGGATCATCTCATGATTGCCGCACAGACCGATCAGGGAGCCCCGCTTGATCTGGAGGTAGCCGCCCGCTTTCTCTCTCTACCCGGAGAGATCCTTGGCAGCGTGACCGATCAGGCACCGAAGTCCCTTGAGACCATCATCGGGACGATCCAGCAGTCGATCCAGCAAGGTATCTCGGAGCGGAATGCCCACTTCTTCGAGGCTGAGGCAGAGAAGCTCGAGGGATGGTCCGACGATTTGAAGGTGGGTCTCGAGCGCGAGATCAAGGAAATGGACCGCCTTATCAAAGAAGCCCGCCGTTCCTCCACGGCAGCCCTGACCCTTGAGGATAAGCTCGCCGGGCAAAAGAAAGTCCGCACCCTCGAGTCCCAGAGGAACGAAAAACGGCGCTCCCTCTTTGAGGCCCAGGATCAGATCGACCGTCATAGGGATCAGCTGATCGAGACCCTAGAGGGGAAGCTGGCTCAGAAGACCCAATCCACCCCTCTCTTCACACTCAGGTGGAGCCTGAAATGACAAAGGAAACACCAATAAAACTTGAAATCGACGAAATCACGTCGATTATTGCATTTCTATGATCCATTCATTGGCGATTCGGAACTTTGCCTCCTTCCAGCAGGAGACCCTTGTGGAGTTCACCGTGGGACCCAAGGCTGGCGATCGAGAGATCTTCCTTCCTTCATCCCAGCCCCATGTCCGCGTTAATGCCGTCACCGGCGTCTTTGGGCCCAATGCCTCGGGAAAGACCAATCTCCTCAAGGCCATAGCTTTCCTCCGCTACTTTATCCTGGCGTCTGCATCCGAGCAGCCCGACAAGGAGATCCCCGTCGAGCCCTTCGTCTTCGTACCGGAGGAGCAGCGTGAAGCGACCCCGATCGTCTTCGGACTCGAGTTTGAGTTCGGGGGAGAGCTCTACCGCTACGATCTGGAACTCACTCAGAAGCGAGTCCTCCTTGAGTCCCTCCACAAGAAAGAGACCCGCTACCGCTACCTCTTCGAGCGTCGGTGGAATGCACAGGAAGGGAAATATGATTTCAAGTCCCAGGACATCGGTCCCTCGAAGCAAGTCGCCCTCCGTGAGAATGCCTCCTTCCTTGCCTCGGCCGTTCTCCAGCAGCACGAGTTCGCGCAGAAGCTCGCCCACTACTTCCAGCAGCTCTATGTGAACATCCACTCCCTCGGACGGATGCCAAACCATGACCCCGAGTTTGGGAACCTCCTTGGAGCCGCCGATTTCTTCAAGCAGCGCGGCGATCTGCTCGGCACTGCCGAGCGGTACCTAATCGGTGCAGACCTTGGGATCTCAAAGCTCCAGATCGGAGAGATCAAGATCCTCAACCCCGAGGGGAAGGAAGAAGCCGCACCCTTCCCGATCGTAGAGCACCAGGTATCAGGTCGCCCCTACCTTCGCCCACTCATGCAGGAGTCACGGGGCACCCAGGCGCTCTTTGTCCTGCTCCGCTATATCCTTCCCGTTCTTGAGTCGGGAGGCGTCGCCGTCATCGACGAGTTCGAGACAGGGCTCCATCCCCACATGATCCGGGCCATCGTCCAGCTCTTCTACTCTCGCGAGCATAATCCCAAGCACGCCCAGCTCATCGCAAACTTCCACTCCGACTACCTCCTCCAGGAGACGCTCGAGAAGTATCAGATCCTCT
>Ga0007804_1000464_pt1 | contig 14833 bp, 18 predicted proteins | sample CryBogCBE25Aug07_FD_60367 | JGI IMG/M metagenome (GOLD analysis project Ga0007804, IMG submission 60367) | Freshwater microbial communities from Crystal Bog, Wisconsin, USA - CBE25Aug07 | ecosystem: Environmental > Aquatic > Freshwater > Lake | place: Crystal Bog, Wisconsin, USA | collected... | reverse complement strand
ATATCAGCAAATTCATGGGAAATTTTAATTCCTACAATTAGAAAACCTGATAGTAAATTCTTCATCTGTTTTAATCCTAAGAATAAAGCTGACCCAACTTATGAAAGATTTATCATTAATTCACCTCCACGAACAATATCTTCGAAGATAAATTATCTTGACAATCCATTTTGTCCAATTGTTATGATTGAAGAAGCAGAACACCAAAAAGAGATGGATTATGATCTTTATAATCACATTTGGTTAGGTGAGCCACTTGAAATATCTGACAAAATCATATTCAAAGATAAATATGAAGTACGTGAATTTGAATCTCCTGAAAGAGCAGACTTTCTTCATGGACTTGATTTTGGATTTGCCTCTGACCCAACCGCTATTATTCGCTCTTATGTTCAAAATAGAACTCTCTTCATTGACTATGAAGCAGGAGGATATGAAATAGAGATTGATGAATACGCTCCTCATATTCTGTCTATTCCTACAGGTAAGAACTGGAAGATTTATGCTGACTCAGCGAATCCAGGTAATATTTCTTTCTTAAGAAGACAGAACTTTAATATTGAAGGAGTTAAGAAATACGCTGGTTCTGTTGAAGATGGTATAACCCATTTAAGAGGATATGAAAAGATTATCATTCACCCAAGGTGTAAGAATACAATTAAAGAATTCTCTTCATATTCATGGAAGGTAGATAAAATTTCTGGTGATATTCAACCAATTCCTGAAGACAAGAATAATCATTGGATTGACGCATTGAGATATTCTCTCTGTAAATATATTGTAAAATCTGGCACTTCTCAGGCAACTTGGGCAAAATTAGCCAAATAAGGATAAATATGAAAGAAATAAAAAACAAATTCATTGAAATAAAAGATTCATTCCAGAATTTCTTATTACAATATGGCAAAGGCACTAATAATGCAACTTCTGCAAATCATTATGGATATAATCCTTTAACCAATAACAGATTACAATGTGAATGGATGTTCCGTGGTTCATGGATATGTAAAGCAGCGGTAGAAATACCTGCTCAAGACATGTGTAAAACTGGAATAACTCTTCATGGTATTGAATCTGATAATTCAGATATTATTCAAAAAGAGATTTCTGATATGAATATCTGGCAATCAATATCAGATTGCCTTAAATGGGCAAGATTATATGGTGGTTCATTAGGATATATTATGATTGATGGACAAGATGCCAGCACTCCATTAGATATTAGCACTATAAGAGAAGGACAATTCAAAGGAATTATGCCTTTAGGTCGATATCAAGTAAATCCTTCAATGGGAGATTTAATTGAAGAGTATGGACCTGATTTTGGATTACCGAGATATTATACCATTCTCGCAACTAATGATTTAAGTGGTTCACCTCAAATTGTTCATCATACTCGTTTCTTGAGATTCATTGGGATACAGATGCCATATTATCAAAAGACAGCACTGATGTTCTGGGGTTTATCTGTTCTTGAAAATCTTCAAGATAGATTAGAAGCTTATGATATGATTAGTACAGGTATCAATCAATTAGCAAATAAAGCGCATTTAAGAACTCTTAAAATAACTAATCTCCGTGATAATATAGCAGCAGGAGATGAAGCACTTGATAATATACTGAAATATGTTCATCAATTAAGAATTACTCAGACAAATGAAGGCATAACTTTAATTGATGCAGAAGATGATTTTGAAACACAAGTTTATTCATTCGGCGGTCTGTCAGAAATCTTAAATCTTGCAGGAGAACAAATATCAGGAGCATTAGGTATTCCTCAGTCAAGATTATTTGGAAGACAAATAACTGGTCTGTCAGGTTCTTCAGAAGGAGATGAAGCAGTTTACTTCGATAATATATCTCAAAAGAGAGAATTAGAATTACGTAGACCTATTTATAAAATAGTTCAAATTATTGCTCAAATGAAAGGAATTAAATTAGATGATTCATTCAGATTCTCATTTGATTCATTATGCGTTCAACAACCAAATGAAATTGCAGAAATTGCGAGTAAATTCATTGATACTATCTCAAAGGCATATCAAGCAGGTATTATCTCTATAGAGGAAGCAAGAGAGCAATTACAAGGAGTTTCATTACAAATTGGTATGTTCAACAATCTTCAAATAAATAAGATACCGGAACCTATAAATACGCCTAAAGAAGGAGCAAAAAATGCCAGCAACCAGTGAGCAACAAGCTAAATTTTTTAGATGGCTTGCACATGACCCAAAAGCGAAAAGCGAGAAAGGTAACTCATTGGGATATATTTCTGATGCAGGAATATTGATTACAGATTTCATTTCACCTAATATTAGCACAACTGCTGAAGGTTATCTCCTTTGTGAAAATGCAGTAATTGCTCGAACTGGAACTCAAGATTATACTTCTGCTGAATTGAATATTCCATCTCTAACTGGTGCATTGAAATTAATTCGATCTCCTGAAGAAGTATTTAGACCAGAGAGTATTGCTTCATTTGAAGGAGTTCCTATAACATTACGTCATCCACCAGTTATGGTAAATTCATCGAATTGGAAAAATTATGCCATTGGAACAGTTCATAATGTGCGTCAAGAAGATGATTTATTAAAAGCAGATTTATTAATTACAGATTCTAATGCCGTTAATCAAGTTCAAATGAATGGTCTGAAGAATTTATCTTGTGGTTATTTCAGCACGATAAAAATATTAGGTAATGGGATTGCTGAACAAACTCAAATATCTGGAAATCATGTAGCCCTTGTTACTAATCCTCGTGCAGGAGATATAGCAAGTATTATCGATTCAAATTCAAAAGGAAAAACAATGTCAAAGAAAACAATATTACAAAATAAATTCTTCTCTTGGTTACTTGATGAGAAATCAGAAATTGAGGAATTAGTTGATGCAGTTAAAGAAGAGGAAAAAAAGGTAGAAGATTCTGCTGCTCATGAAAAAGAGGAAGACAAACAAGAAGCAGATATTATGGGATTAGTTAATGAATTAAAATCTCGTATTGAAGCTCTTGAGAAATTGAATACAGCGGTTGAAGATTCAAAAGATGAATCTGAAGATGTAACTGACTGTAAAGATTCAGAAGAAGAAAATGAAGTTAAAGACGAGAAGAAAGACGAAGAAGATGCTGATGGCGAATATGCTGTTGGTGACGCATGGAATACCTTCATCTCTAAAACAGAAATTTTAATTCCAGGAAAAAGATTCAAAACCCCTGTTATGGATTCAGAAGGAAATAAACCATCTCTGACAGAATATAAAAGAGAAGTCTTATCTCAATTAGACCCAACATTTATTAAGTCCATTACAACTTCTGATATAAATAAGCTTAACAATCAAGCTGTTTCAATTCTTTTTGATAGCGCTGTAACTGTAAAGGGAAAAAGCCAGAACTTCAGACCTACATTTATTGAGGAATCAAAAGGATATGACCCATTAGCGAAATTCGTTGAAGCTCATAACAAAGCAAATCGAGTTTAACAAACATTAACCAAAGAGGTAAAAACAATGTCATACGACGTAATTTTAGGCAGACGTTCTTCTGCATTTCCTGGCGATTTAACTCGTCCAAATTCTCCATTTGAAATTACAGGTAAAGCTGCTCTTTCAAGTAATCCTCCAACTGTATTCGGTAATCCAGTTGCTTTAGATGCAACAACTGGTCATATTCGTCCTATCATCGGTACTGATACAACTGCTGCTTCAGTATTTGGTTTCTTAGTAAGAGTATTCCCAACTCAATCAACTACATATCCTAATCCTGATTTCACTTCACAAGGTTCTCCAAATCCAAATGAAGTTCTGTCAGTTCTACGTCAGGGGTATATTGCAGTTAAGGTTTATGCTTCTACAGGTAATGCTCCTGTAGCAAATGGCGCAGTATATGTTCAATATGTAGCAGATACAATTTCAGGTGTTGCTGTTCCTGTAGGTGGTATAACAACTACTTCGGACTCAAGTAAAAACTTCGCTTTAACTGGCGCAGAATTCACTGGTGGAGTTGATGCTAACGGTTATTCAGAAATACGTTTCAGAATAGTTTAATCAGTAACCCCTCATTAAGGAAAATAAAATGACAAATTATAACAGACCAATCTTTGACGGAACTGGTGCATTTCTTCAAGGTGAATTAGAAGCACTTGACCCACAAATTCATTTACCATTAAACTTGGTAACTTGGCACTTAGATATTTTACCTCGTAAAGATGTTTCAATTGGTTTAGAGCACACCTCTTTCACTAATTCAACCTATGGTTCTATTGGTGGTTTAGTTACCTCTGGTAAATCTTGGGCAGCAAAACGTGGTAATTCAGCACCAAGTGTATCTTTGAACATTCAAAAAATTACGCAGGACTTATATCTATGGTCACAAACTGTTGATTGGACAGTAATCGAATTAGAGCAAGCTGCTTTATTGAATAGACCAGTTGATGTAGATAAAGTTTTTGCATTAAATGCAATCTATCAACAAGATACAGATGTTCAAGTTTATTTAGGTGATGCAGATTTAGGCGTATTTGGTTTAGCAAACTCTGACAGTATTACTCGTAATGATAATGCTGTAACTAATGTATCAAACGCTGTAACAGGTGGTTGGGCAAGTGCTACTCCTACTCAAATCTATAACGACATTCGTGAATTAGAAACTTCAGTATGGAAAACCTCAGGTTATAAAGCTGCTCCAACTAAATTATTAATTCCTGCTTCATTATACCCATTACTATTACAACCAATGGTAATCGGTGGAGTTGAATTAGCAGTTTCAGTAAGAGAATATATTGCTCGTAACTCATTATGTTTAGCGCAAAATGGTGTTGAATTAGATATTCAACCAAGAAAATGGATTGATGTATCAACTCCAGGTATTCCTGAAATATTGAGTTCAAATCGTATGGTTGCTTATACTCCAACTTATGATAAAATCCGTTTCCCATTTACTCCATTACTACATACTCCAATCGAGTTTGAAGGTTTATATCAAAAAACTACCTATTATTCAAAATTAGGTCAAGTTGAAATTGTATATCCTTCTACAATCGGTTATAGAAACAACTTATAATACAGAGGGGATAGAAATATCCCCCTTTATTTAATTCGGAGACAGTATGAAAATAATGGTAAAAAAGAAATTCTTCTTCAATGATAATGGAAATCTTATTCCATTTACCCCTGGAGTTCATGAGGTTCCTGACAGAATTGGCACTCATCCTTGGGCAAAGGAACATTCAGAAGAATTCATTCTTGAAGAAGCGAAAGAAACGAAAGAACCTAAACCTAAAAAGACAGTTAAGGAATCAGAATGAATGTACAGGATTTTTTGAATTACTTCCCTGAATTCAATGACTTGAATGTATTTCCTCAAGCGACCATTCAGGTTTGGTTGGATGTTTCTCTTAATCTTGTAAGTCCTCGTGCTTGGGGTTCTTCATATAATCTTGGAGTATCTCTATTAACGGCGCATAATTTATGGATTGGTCAATCAAAAGGCGAAGTTCAAAAAATACTTGATACAAAAAGTATAGATTCAGTATCTGGACATTATAATGTCGATCTTACGACTTATAAAGATGCTGGATATTTTAATCAATCTGAATATGGAATTAGATATTATCAGTTAATGAAAATGTTTGGAGCTGGCGTAATTGGAGTAATTTAAGTGGAAGTTCAAAAGACTAAAGATAAATTACCTGATTTGAAAAGAGCAATAGAAAATCTTACAAAAGGCGCTGTTCTCATTGGACCAATTGATGCAGGAGATGATTTGAAGGAAGACATATATCTGTATGAATATGGCGAACCTTCATTGAATATTCCAGCAAATCCTTTCTTTCTGAATTCTATTGATGAAGCAAATCCAAAAAATATCCAAATTATGAAGAAAGGTGCTCAAGATATTCTTACTCATAAGACTACTCTTGATGATGTTCTCATAAAAGTTGGACAGAATACAGTGGCAGAGATTAAGGATAATCCTATTCCTGTCAGAATTAAAAATGCAATGGACTTTATGGTAGAATAATATGTTCGATATGTCAGATATTCTCGAAGGAAATACAAAAAATACGAACTTCAGTCAACCAGTTCAAAGATTAATCTTCTCTGAAACTATTGATTCAAAGGGAAGACCTGTATTTACAACTAAGAAAAGCATAATTCAAGCAGTTGTTACAACTCCTGATAATAATGATATGATTCGTTACGTTGATGCTACTACCTATACTAAGGCAAAATGTTTCACAACTAAGACTATATTGAATCCAGATACTCTTAATACTGACCCTGATGAATTAATTTACAAAGGGGATTATTATGTTATTGTTGGAATAGATGATTATGACGAAAATGGTTATACTCGCGCTTTCTGTACAATGATTGATTTTCAACAATCACGTATTCATAGGAGATAATATGACTTGGGTAGCAAATTCTTCAATTAAGGGATATATTGGACCAACGAGTACAACCGCTCTTGACGATAATTCTCTGGATGATATTATTCATGATTTAATTCAGGGATTAACTAATTTAGATAATACACTCATTAGACCAGGTTTTCAACCTCAACCTGCTAATATGCCTAATATCAATCAATCTTGGATTGCATTTCAATTAGTAAAAAATACAGATGACCTTGCTCCTTCATATTCATTCGATCCATTAATTGGATTAACAGAATATAAAAACGAGATAATGGAATATCTTATCTCATCTTATGGTCCAAATGCAGGATATAATCTTCGTTTAATCAGAGATGGAATTAAAATTGGTCAAAATAGAGATGTTCTTTCCTCTTTAGGTATGGCGTTTATTTCTCTGTCAGAAACTATGCAGGCACCTATGAAAATTAATGAAAGATGGGAGAAAAGATATGATGTTCGTTTAAGATTAAGAAGAGAAATCTCAGTAGTTTATCCTATTGAATCCCTTCAATCAGCGGAAATCGAATTAAACAGAGATGATAATTCCACAACGGAAAATATATTTGTCACTCAATGATAAATAGAAATAACTTTTAACATATAAGGATAAAAAACATGACTAATTTACCAGTTTCAAATTTGGTTAATGTTGAAGTAAATCTTGGACCTACTCCAGCTCAAGCACAATCATTAAGCAACCTATTAGTTCTGGGTTCTTCAGGTGTAATTGATACTACTCAAAGAGTTCGTTCTTACTCTACATTAACAGCAGTTGAAGCAGATTTCGGGACAACTACTCCAGAATATTTTGCAGCAGTTGAATGGTTTGAACAAAAACCTCAACCAGGCATTCTATATATTGGACAATGGGTTTCTCCAGCTGCATATCCATCAGGAACAACAGGTTCTCTTGTTGGTGCTCCATTGAATGCAACTCTTGCTCAATTCCAAGCAATTACAAATGGTTCATTTGAATACAATGACTCATCTCCAACCGCTATCTCAATCACTGGATTGAATTTCAGCACTGCTACGAATTTTAATGGTATTGCATCAATCATTCAAGCAGCTCTTTTAAGGGCTTCAATCTCAGGTGCGACCTTCACCTATAATTCAGTCTATAATAACTTCACTTTAACTATTGGTTCTCAAAAGAATGTTCTTTTCTTAACAAGTGCTTCTTCTGGTTCAGATATTTCAGCAATGTTAGGTATGACTGCTTCTTCTTCTGGTGCCTATGAAGTTCCGTATTTAACTACTTATGAATCAGCAGTTCAAGCAATTGCTTTATTTGACGATAGATTTGGACAAAAATGGTATGCAGCGGTAGTTCTTGGTGCAACTGATGCTGATCATTTAGCTGTAGCAAATTTCATTGAAGGCAGTAATACAAAACATGCGTATGGAGTTACAACTTCTGAAGGCGGAGTTTTAGTCAGTACTGATACCTCTAATATCGCTTATAAATTCAAGCAATTAGGTTTAACTAAAACTTCTGTGCAATATTCTTCATCTAATCCAGATGCGGTTGTTTCATATTTAGCTCGCATTTTAACAACAGATTATACAGCGAATAATTCAGTTATCAATTTAATGTATAAACAAGAACCAGGTGTAGTTGCTGAATCATTAGCTCAATCACAAATGCAAGCATTATTAGCTAATAACTGTAATGTCTTCGTTAATTATGATAATAATACAGCTATAATTCAACCAGGTATTCAATCTTCAGGAGATTTCACTGATACAATTTTTGGAGCAGATTGGTTAGCAATTGATATTCAGAACTCAATTTATAATACTCTTTATACAACTCCTACAAAAATTCCTCAAACTGACCCTGGTAATCATGTTCTCTACACGGTTATTGTTTCAGTTCTTGATCAAGGTGTTTCGAATGGATTACTTGCTCCTGGAACATGGACAGAATCAGGTTTTGGAACTCTAAATCAGGGAGATTTCTTGCCTAAAGGATATTATGTCTATCAACCACCTTCAGCACTTCAAAATCCTTCTGACAGAGCAGTACGTAAATCAGTTACCTTCCAGGTTGCTGCTAAACTTGCTGGAGCCATTGATACTGTTTCAGTAATTTTGAACATTAACCGTTAGGAGAAAATATCATGGCAACAGAAAGTAAAGTTTATAGTTTTTTAGATACCTTGGTATCTTTCGTTGGACCAACTGGAGCCTTTGGGCTAACTGGTGGAGTTGCAGCTGAAGGTATATCAGTTACTCTAAATACAGATAATGCAATGACTGTATGGGGAGCTGATGGCTCATGGCAACATTCATTAATTGCTCAAAAAGGAGCAGAAGTTTCAGTTAAATTACTGAAGAATAGCACAAATAATGCTCTTTTATCTGCAATGTATGACTTACAGAAAACTTCATCTACCTTATCAGGGCAAAATGTTATCACAATCAATTCAACATTAGGTGATACCATTGTTCTTTCAGGTGTAATCTTCAAGAAATTACCAACTGTAACCTTCTCTCAAGAGGCCCAACTTTTAGATTGGACTTTTACAGCAGGTAGAGCAGAGATAATTCTTGGTGCTGCAACCTAATCTGACAGAATCAGAATCAAAAAGGGAGTCTTTCGACTCCCTTTTTTATGTGATTAACTAACCAAATCTTCAATTGAAAGTTCTACATAATGTTTGTTGAATAATTGAGATTTTAGAAAATCACGATGTTCTGAGAACATGAATTGGATATATTTGCTTGTGATTTTTTTAACTGGTTTTTCTAAACGTTCGTTCAATTGAGATAAACTGAACCAATACGTATTTTGTTTATCCTCTCTGAAGCAAACCAATTGGACTTCTTCTTTAGAAAAACCTGTTGCTTTATAGTTAGCTTCACGACTTTCTCTTAATGGCACTTCACCAAATGATTCACCAAGGTAAGGAACGAATTCTGCAAATTTTGGGTGATTGAATACAATTTCAGCATAAGGTTTTTGGAACATTCTTGCGTCAATTTCTGCTGGATTATGGAACCATTTTCTATAATAATCAGCATCTACTCCTAAGACTTGATCATTATAGATTTCACCACACCATTTAAGATGATAACTTGAGACTTTTTGTAAACCAGTTGCGTGTTGGAAAGCATGTCTAAATTCATGACCAAGCACCTCAATGATCATTGCCAATGATGCTCCACCAAGGTTACGAAGGTTAATTTTGATAAGTTTTTCTTTATCTTTTTTACTACTTGCATAAACATACAATCCAGCATGCCATGCATCAGCACCAGCCCAACCAGTTTGACGTTGAACTTGTAAAGATAATCCTCGATCTTGAAGACCAAGCACTCCTTCAAGAATATCAGCAGCTACTTCAATTGCTCTGATTTGACGGATTTCGATTGGGTTTCTTGCGCTTATTCTATGTAATCTGTTCATCTGAATCACCTTTAATTTGGTTGTTTATCGATTTGATGGATATATTGTATACCTTTTGGAGGAAAAGTAAACAAGAGAAATAAACCGAGTTAACACTTTTTTACTCACATAAAAAAGGGAGCACTTGTGCTCCCTCTAAACAATAAAGTAATGCCTTCACTCTCTCACTGAGTGGTTAAAAGTTCTTAGGAAGGACATTTAACGTATGTATTTATCAACTTAAACTTAATAGATAGTCAATCACATCATCATTTAGTAAGTCTAATGATTTTTGAACATGTTCAATCAAGATAGTATTTACTTGAGGATCAAAACCTTTAACTTGATATTTTGACCAACGAGCTAATCTTTCTTCTTTTGTTGCTTGTTGATTTACTGTAATTTCAATTCCGAATTGATAAGGATGATTCAATTGATAAGAATGATTCAAAGAACCATATCTTTCACATTCAACTATTTTACTTGGTTCAAGTTTCCATAATTTTTCAGTAATTTTGGCCCAATTTAGAACATTTTCAGGTTGAACTTTATCAATATCCCAAATTAATAGAATTTTTGTTTTATAATCTCTGTCAAGTTCTACAAAGTGATTGATTCTTTTTGCTAATTCTTGTCTTTTCATCTTATTCACCATTTGTTTATCGATTTGTTGGATATATTGTATACTTTTCTCTAAATTTGTAAACCACTTCCTTGTGGTTCTGTTAAGCAGTTATCATCTTTTTGTGAAATATTCTTTTTGTAATTCTTTGTTAGTAAGGATATTAATGAAGTGCCATTTTACACCTTCTGTAAGATTGCCACAATCTTGTTGAAATCTTTTGAAGCTGTAATCATTAAATCCATTTTCATATTCATTTTGTTCTTCTTCATCCATTTCATCCCATTCATTGCTAACTATGTCTTGTTGAGCTTCTTGTATCATTTCAACAAATTCTGAAATATCCCCAGCAAATTCATATTCTTCAGTACTTGGATATTCAGGATAAAGTGGGTCAAGTATAGATTCTGCTATTGCTATAATATCATCATCAGTTGTAAAAGAGATAACTTTGTTTAATTTTGCTACTGATAGAGTTTTCATCTTATTCACCATTTTTGTTATTTAGTTGTTTATCGATTTGTTGGATATATTGTATACCTTTTGGAGGAAAAGTAAACCAACTCTTCCTCCTTTTGTTAACCCGTTATCAAAATTATGCAATCCATTCTTTACGACCGTTTACCCATTCCCATTCAACGCCTTCACGAGATTTAGTTTTGTATCTCATACCAGTTAAGGCATCTGAAATTTTTTGTTTAGTTTCTTCTGTCATAACCCAATGCCATCCTTTAGCATGAGTATCTTCATTAGCAGGAGTAACAGGAGCTTCTTGAGTTGCTAAAGTAGTCATTGGTGTTTTGATTTTTTTGAAAGTAGGAGCAACACCAGTAAGCAAACTTGCTATTCTGTACCACATTGAAGTTGGATGATATTCACCATTTTTCAATGCTTTTAGAAGTGTACCGTTGTTTAACATATTGAAGGTGAATCCTTGAAGTTCTTCTTGAGCATGAGCACCAGTGTAATTCGTAATACCATAGTTACGAATTGAATAACCTTGAACACCACCTACGATTGAACGAGCTGATACAAAATGAATAACTGGTATTTCATTAGGTTTAACTTTACTTGCAGCTAATTCAATTACTTTAATATTAGCAACATAGGTTAAAATAATTGTTCCTAAACCAATTAATTCTTCCATAGAAGCAGTTTCTCTAACTGTTTTCATTCCAAGTTCTGGTCTATCTAATTGTTTACCGATATAGTTAACAAATCCAGGAATTTCATTTTTTGGTAAGCGAAGTGCTTTTTCAAAATCTTCTTTTTTGAATTTGAATTCAATGAAATCTGTTTCACCATGAACAATTATTCTTGCTCTATCAGGGAAAGTTACACCATCTGATAAAGTTTGTTCTTCATTGAATTTTTTTAATTGTTCAGTTGCTTTAACTTCTGCTTTAGCTGCTTGTTTTTTTGCTTTTGCTCTTGCTTGATATTTGTTCATCTGAATCACCTTTAATTTGGTTCTGTTTATCGATTTGATGGATATATAATAAACCTCTGGTCAGAAAAGTAAACGAGAGAAATAAACCGAGTTAACACTTTCCACATCTTCCGTGATAAATAGATTATTACCCCTTGGAGAAACGAAATGACTGAATTTACAATACGAAATAACACCTATGATATTGGTAAGATTAATGCTTTTGACCAATTATTCATCTCAAGAAAGGTAACACCTTTCATCTTATCATGGCAGACCTCTGGTAAATCATTCGATGAGGCATTCGCTGAAGTTCCTGAAGAAGATATTGATGCAATCTTAAAGAAAGCACTACCTTCAATCAAAAGACAGGCAGGTAAAGATTTCTTCCCAATATGGAATTCTAAAGCGGGAACCTTCATGTATGATGATATAGAGGGACAAGATTTAATGAATATCTTCTTCGCTATAATTGGACATGTGGTCACCCCTTTTTTTCGAGAGCACACCCAACAGGCATCCATTACTCAATAGAGAGCAATAAAGAGTATGCCGATATGGAAGATTATTGGTTACTTCGACCTATTATGCACGGATTTTACAAATACAGTGAATTACTTGACGGAAGTTTAACTCTTCTTGATATCGCTAAGTGTAATGACGCCATTAATGTTAGAACTTACAATGAGAGAGACAAATTATGAGTGAAACCTTACAGGAATTCCTGGTAAAGATTAAGTACGCCGAGGATACTAATTCAAAGAGCAGTATGCTCTCCGGTTTGAAATCAACCGCGGGCACAATTACGTCTATTGCCGAGAAAGCAGCAGGTATGGCGGCATTAGTTGGGGCATTGACCTTCAAGATTGCTAAAGACGTAAATTCACTGTATTTGACTGCTCAGAACTTAGGTGGAAGTACTGTCAGAACTTTCAAAGCAATGACTGAAGCAGCACAAGATGTTGGTTCAAGTATTGACGAGATGACTTCTTCTTTAGAAGGACTACAGAAGTTCCGTAGAATGACTGGTGAAGGAGCAAATCAATTCCTTCGTCAGTTTGCACCGAATATCAATAACAAAGATTCTGCTCCTGAAGCATTATTGAAGATTGCTCAAAATATTCCTACTTTGAAAGCACAAGGTATGAGAGAGGAGCAATTCCTTCAAGCAATGGAAGTAACTGGAGTTGGTTATGATGTTGGATATAAAGTTTGGGAAAGAACCCCTGAATTTTTAGAACAACAACAGAAGCATACTGAAGCAATTGGAACAGGTATCGATAAAATGGCACCTGGTCTCCATGAGCAATTCGTCGAATTTGGATTAAAAATGGATGAGGCAATTAATGCCGCTTCGTTAACCTTCGGAGATACGTTAAAGAATGTAATTGATGGGGAGTTGAAGATATTCCAAATGGCAATTGATGGATTAGAGAAAAATTCAGATCAAATTAAAGAATATACCGATGCCTTCACAGGGAAGATGAATGAAGTAATTGGTAAATTTGATAAATTAGATTTATCTCTGAAGGGAATAGATAAATCTTTAGAGAGAATATCTCATCCAATTGATTTGTTAATTGATAATCTTGGTTTATTAACTTCTGCTATTGGTATTTTATCTGCTATTACTGTTCTAAATCCAAATGCTAAATTTGGAGGTGCAGTTGGTGCTTCATTATTGAAATTATTATCTCCAAGAATGTTAGGTGCAATTGGTTTAACATCTTATCTTGGTTATAAAATTGGGGATAAAATTCAAGAACAGATTCCTCAAGAGACAAAAGATAATATTGATAGAGGAATAATGGGAACCGATGAGAATAATACCAATCGATTTGAAAGAGCAGAGCAATCAGTTAAGAAATGGATTAGTAAAGGAAATACTCCCTATGCCGCTAAAACACGTGAAGAAGCAGGTATGGAGTTCTTTCAACGAGTTGGAATGAGCAAAAATGATGCTGCTGGTATAATGGGTTCTCTTCATAAAGAGACGATTAATCTTGACCCATTCGCTGAAGGAGATAATGGTGAGGCGTATGGAATTGAGCAATGGCATAAAGACAGACAGAAGTTATACAGAAGTTATTTTGGTCATACTATGCAATCCGTTACAGATCAAAATCAAGCATACGCTGAGCAATTAGAATTTATAGATTTTGAAAGAAAACATAGTGAAAAAGAGAATTGGGAGAAAATGCAAGCAGCAGGAGATAATCCGTATGAAAGAGGTGCTGCATATTCCCAATATATTGTTCGACCTGGTTTAACAGATGAAGTGAAGAAAGCAGAAGCAGATGCTCGAGGAACTGAAGCACTTGGAATTGCTCAACAATACGGTGGAGTGAATATTACAGTTAATGGAGTAACTGACCCTAAACTTGCCGCTGATATAGTCATTCAGAAGTTAAATGACCAATCAAGAATGAATCAGCGCTATGACATGATGCAACATCAATAGGAGTTTAATATGGCAGGAATATATATTACATATCTCACAATATATTCAGGAAATATGCTTCCTCCTAAATATGAAAATGGAATATCTCCAAAATTTTATATAGGAAGCACTTCTATTGAAAGATATAATGACGGATATTCTGGTTCTATAACTTCAAAGAAATATAAAGAAATTTGGAATAATGAATTAAGAGAACATCCTGAGTTATTTGATGTAATAATTCTGACAGAACATGAGACCAGAAAAGAAGCTATTGAACAAGAATTACAATATCAAATTCAAAAAGATGTAGTTCATAATTCAGAATTTGTTAATATGAGTTTTGCTGTTCCTAATGGCTATTTTGGAATGCCAATGAAAGGTTTAAGATGTGGAAAAAATAATGGAATGTTTGGTAAAAAGTTTCAAGGAGAAAATCATTATAATAAAGGAAATTTGTACTCAATAGGGAGATTTTGGACTCAATCTCAACGAGAGAAATATTCAGAAAACAGAATCGGAAAATCTCAACCTA
>Ga0007804_1000463_pt1 | contig 14843 bp, 17 predicted proteins | sample CryBogCBE25Aug07_FD_60367 | JGI IMG/M metagenome (GOLD analysis project Ga0007804, IMG submission 60367) | Freshwater microbial communities from Crystal Bog, Wisconsin, USA - CBE25Aug07 | ecosystem: Environmental > Aquatic > Freshwater > Lake | place: Crystal Bog, Wisconsin, USA | collected... | reverse complement strand
GAGAAAGGGGAGGCGTAAGTCCCCATCGGGCTCAGAAACAGTACCATCTGCTTGAACAACACGAATACCATCAGGAGCCATGAAGAAAACACCATCGGGTGTAGGTACAACTGAATTAGGTGCTACAGTCCCCGCGGCCGTGTTGAGCGAGTTAATAGCCAAAGTGTTAAGTGCCACATCCCCCGTCACCTGAAAGACTGTATTCGACTTAAAAGCAAGAAGCCCCTGTAGAATACCTTGTGTTGTCGTGGTTAAGGTAAAAAGAGAAAGCGCAGTAATCGCGCTGCTGTCACCCGCCGTTAGTGATTGGCTCGCCTGAGTCCTATTAAGGGATAATGTATCTGTATATTGGAGCGTATTAGCCACGGAGAAATAAAATCGGCTATAAAACAAAGTAACGGCTGTAGGTACTGCCGTAAGACCGTTCATAGATGCGTTGACCGAAGACCAAAGGGGTGACGTCGTTGTGCCCCCCGCGACAGTAATAGATAAGGCATTCGTCGTGGATGTCGCATTAGCTGACATCGTTATTGTTGTGCCTGTCCCGTAGAGCGTAATACCTGTTGCCGTTGCGGTCGCGGCTTGGGAAATAGTAAGCGAATAAGGACCCGCCCCTGATATAGCCGTCACATACGCCCCCGAAGGAATACCTGTCCCCGCAATTTGGGATCCTACTGGAATCACTACTGGAACATTATCCACTGTGGTATTCGAATGCGTGTTTCCTGTAGTTGTTTGAGTGACATTAGACACATTAACAACACGAGTATTGGCAGGAATACCTGTACCCGAGATTTTATAACCCGGCATAACACCTACAATAGGAAAGTTCCCTGTAACTGTTGGGCTACCAGAGGTTATATCGCCTAATGTCGAGGTGTTCGAAAAGCCAGATACATCAAAAAATCCAAAATATCCATTTGTTCCATTAAATCCCGGATGTGTAGCGGCGATAAAAGACCCTAATACCGCCATAGAGGGTGGGACCCATGTCCCTGTAGAAGATGGTGTTGCTGGTACGTTCGAAGACGTAATACCTTGAACTGTAAGGAATGTATTTGAAGTTATATTATAAACAAAAGGTTCGTCATACCCTGAATTACGGGAGCTAGCTATAAAACCATAAACAAAACCATTGATAGTCAAAGCTTGCGAAACAACCCCGGGGGAAGAGAAACCTGAGAAATTGGATATGACATTCATCGCTGGCCGGCATTGAAACGCTGAGGGGGTAGATGGATCTGGTATAAGGTTCTGTAAAGACCCCATGCCACCGGGGATTATATTCATACCATCCCAGCTATCAACCACTCCGCGGGGCTTAAATTTAGTCGGTTGAGCATTGCGTAAGGGCATATATTCTCCTTACAAAGGCATAGATTTGGTATTCCTCTGACTTCCGCCAGATCGAAACGCCCGTGGGTCGAGCTTCACTTGACGGACATAATTCTCACGATCGTCTTCACCCATTGTTAAGAACTTGCTTAATAGCTTTTCACAATCATCAAGAAATTTATCTCGCCTTGTGTCATCCGAGATCATCATAAGCTCACCAGAAAGCCTTGTTATAAGGTAAAGCTGATTAGGAAACCAAGGTATTGTCGCACTCGTTTCTGGTGTTGTAATTACTGGTTGTTGTGGCAAATATCTCATATAAAACCCCACTGCCAACGGAGGTGCAGGATACACAAGAACTGTACGCGGAGATTTAGACACGTCCACACATAAAAACTCAGGATACGAGCTACCAGTTATACCTTGGAATAACCCATCGTACTGTTCAATCGGGAGCTGTGTAATAGGGCGAGGTGCCCCGTTTACTATATACCAAGAGTTTAAAGATCGCTCATGATCGGCGGGTAACGCATACCCATACGGTTGGTTATAGCTATCAAGAGGTTGAGCCTGTGTACAGTCAATAAATGTCTTTTTCCGTGAGAAAGCAAAATCATTAACTTGCCAAAGCTCTTCTAAAATAGTGTTTAGAAGCTGTCCAGCGAAAGAAACGTACCCCGGCACTTTTGCAATCTGGCAAGCCAGCGCGACTATTTGTGCCGAGGTATACGCCATTACTTACTCCGCTTCTTTTTCCAATTCAGCTAAAGCTTTTTTATCCGCTTCAAGTTTTGCTTCGTTGCGACGGATATTACTTACCATAGCTTCTCTTTGATTACGCTCAGTTTGGCTTTGTGGCTTCTTACTAGCTGTTTCGTCCATCTGGGTAAGATCACCAATCATAGAGGCTACAATGACTTCACCTTGGGCGATTGTGTCCCTCTTTGCTTCGATCTTGTGTTTAGCCGCGAGCCGTTTCGTAACCGCCAACAACTTATCAAACTCTTGACCCATATCCTCTTTGCTCGCATTAAGCGAAAGGTTTCCTGTGATCGTTAGCTGTTGGTTATCGTTAAGACCTGTCACCAACTGGAAAACATATCCAACGACTTCTTGCTTGGGGGAAGTGTGTTCACTCATATTTTTCTCCGATGTTAGAGGCGTTCATTAAAAGACCTTGTTCCACGCTCCGCAATGATATTAGCACCCCCGATTTCTCGTTCGTGCTCCCATGTACGGTGCATTTGGTCTTTTATAGTTTGTGCCTGAGCCTGTGTAAACTTATAACTTACCCCATGATAGTATAAACGACCATCGAGGCTTATATACGAAGAATGAGGAGCTAACTTTATCATAACTGGCTCAACATCATCACCTGTTGCGTCTTTTCCCGCGGAGAATAACGCCTTTTGACGAAGTTTTCGTTTGGTTTCTTCCTTAAATGCTTCTTGCGAAGCTTTCTTTGTCTCCTGTTCGAACTCAGCATTTGCTTCTTCTTCAAGTTGCTTTAATTCTTCCTCCGTAAAAAGGGAAGTATCTGTATAGGTAGTAGATTCAGGTTTACTTTTCAGGGGTTTAGCCATCTTTATCTCCTTTATTAGTTATGAGTCCAAGCACCATTAGCTATCGAGTTTGAAGAGATAAGCAAAGGCCACCCTTTATTGTCAATAGCTACATAATCACCCGGTTGTACAATAAGTATACCACGATTAGGAACATAAAGAAGCCCCATTGAAGAAAAAGCCCCCGGATATATTGGGTTTCCGTTTACAATATCGTTCAAAATACCGTTTGTAATCGTTGCCACGTCGGCGGCTGCAAGACCCCCCTGTGCAAAAGGTAGCGCAGTCAGAGAGTTTGTAGCGTTCGTTCCAAGAGTTTTCGTTGCCATTGGGTACTCCTTTTTTGAAAAAGAACTCGGGGGTTATAACCCCCGAGTAACATCAACTATTAACCTAAGCTAGGGCTAAGGTTAGAAGAGCTTTCAATACGCAGGAAGAAGTTTTGATTTTCAATTAGCGTACCATACATCACCTTCCAGCCTACAATTCGCAACTGGTTTAAAGGATCACTCTTATCGGGATTCTTCAAATATGAAAACTTTGGATCGTCCAACATAACTTGACCATAGGCGTTTTTACCGATGATAAAAGTTGGATATACTGTCACACCTGTTGCAGGAGCCGCAGGAGGTGTACGAGAAGCCCCCAAGCCTGTAATAACAACAGACGAACCCGAAGCAATTTGAACCGCGTTACCAGCTAAAGGACCTGATGTAGGACCTGATGTTGACAATCCCAAATTTACAGGGCTAGTCGTTGTCCCAACATAAACGTTGAAGGTGTACCCTGCTAGTGTAGGAACAGTTACTGAGATCGAACCATTCGGACCTGTTACAGATATACTACCCGAGACCTGATAAATACGTTGTTCATAACCGTTCTGAGCAACAGAACCAGTAACCTGAACGTAATAAGTCCCTGTAGCCAACGTCCCAGAAGTACCTGCTGTACCAGAAACAGCAGCGACACCAACAAAGAACGGAATCATATTCGATCGACAGAAACGAATACCACCCCATTCACCCAATTCGCTGTTATACAAACGATTCAAGTCACCATAAGACCATGCTGTTACAACTGTTTGGTTTTCGCGAACGTCCTGTTCAGGAATCGGATGGATGAGCCCTACATAATGCGAATGTCCCCGCGGGGGGCTAGAAGCTTTATTAGGACGATCAGCGGCGATCTTGGCACTTTCCTCCATCTGGCCCATAAATTGCGGAGCCCCGATAGTGTAGAGAGACGCAGCGGCTCGGTTAAACTCATGTGGGTTCAGAACATCACCAGCTACAAGTGAAGCGCGAGCACCACGTGTGTTGACATAATTGATCTGCGTACCAGCCATCAAAGCATTGAAGGTATTACGTTCTAACGTTTCCGCCATCTGCAAGGATACCATTTCAATGGCTTTTTGGAACAACGGATGTTTGATAGTCATATCCGAGACATCCGTGATCGTGATGGTGTCCCCCCATTGTTGAGCAGTCGCCGTAACCTGTGTGAGGTTGAGGGCTTCCCCTACCGGCGCAACACCTTCGGATAATGGCGCAAAGGGTAAATTTACACGATCATAACGAGAGGCTGTGTAAGTTAAACCACGCCCTTTAGGAAGTCGCAACATATCCCCAAACTGATACGCGACTAATTGGCGTTGTGTAAGAGGGAGGGTTTTATCTTGGATATAGTTTTCTACATCCGAGTTGAACGTGGCTTGATAATTTACTGCTGTAGTCATTTAAGGCTCCTCTGGTTAGCGGTCCCTACGAACCGCCGCAGGGGACCTTAAAGTAGAACATTCTCAAGACGATCTTCCGCTGTCTTGCCTCTTCCACCGCGGGGCGCGTCACTTCTTGAAGAAGTTATACGTCCTTGAGTAGTATCCACGCGGGTTTGTGCTTCCTTTCGGATAGAACCCTTACCGCCTGATTTCATTTTCGCTTCCGCGAGTTGTTTTCCTAATAAATAATAATAAATATCATCTCGTGGTGCATTAATCCCCTTGGCTCGCATATCTAATAGGTTTTTTTCTACCTGATCGGCGAGTTTAGCTCTTACTGGGTCATTCTGGGTTTTTGAAAGGAATGTCGCACGATCTGCGCTGTCGATGTTAGCTAACTGAACCTTACGAAGCTCAACTTGAATGGCGTTGATCTTCTTATCGGCCTCATATTGAACCCTTTGTATCGGGTCTAATTGTGCTAAGAGTTCCTCTTCCGCTTTGGCATCTTTCGCAACATTACCATAATGAATAGAGCGTTGAACCTCTTCCATCTGTGCGCGAATAACAGCCATCTCGCGTTCGGCTTTCTCAGCACGGTCAGTAGCTTCCCTGGTTCTGGCATTTAATGCTTGAATGCGCTGATTAGCTCGTCCCCTAGTATGTTCTTCTGTACTATCTGGACTTGGCTCATCCTGCTCACCATCGTCATCAATTATGCCTTCTCCACTTTCGACATCATCATCGTTCAGAGTTTCTTCCTCTGGGACATCTGCCTCATTGCCACTTACTAATTCTTTATATTCAGTCGCAATGATTTCCTTATCGTCGTCCATAATGACTTCTCCTTTTACCGCTTACGGCTGGTTGCTCGGTATCCCTTACGGGGACAGGTCGTAATTGTTAATATATACCCTGCTAGGAAATATGCAACAAAAAAAATTTTAACCTATTCCTGCTTTTCTCGGCATAGATAATGGCATCTGATCCCTACTTATCGCCCCCGGAGGTTGTTGCGGTCTAGGTACGCCGGGAGTAGCCCCCATTCGAGGAGTACCCGCTACGCCTGCCCCCGAACCGCCGGGTACGCCGGGAGATCCTTGTCCTTGCGGAGGAGCCCCTTGCGCTGCTTGATTTTTTGCCTTCATCGCCATTATATGCTCCATAATATGTGGGTGAATAAACCCATTCATATCTTGTGATATAGCCGTCTGGTGCGCCTGAATATGCTCTATGTCGTTATCTTGTGGGTTTATATGAACAGGGAACCCACCTAACATAAGTTGGTTCTCCATATTAGGATCCATTGCCATCATGTGGCGTTCATCTATTAAAACCTTCGGGGCGATTCGCGGACCAAAGGCTGCACCTGCTAATTTTTCAAGAATCGGGGTTATATCAAGTTTTCTGCCATTGAGTTGTTGTGGTGGTATGCCTCGAAGAACATTCATAGCCGCGATCATTTGTTGAACTTCCTGCACTGTCTTATTAGCCTCTATCCCATTCCAGCGGAACTGATAATGCGCATTAACTTGTAAAAGGGGAACTTGTTGCAAATCTGCTTGTAGTCCCATTTGTCCGAATTTTTGAATAGTGATGGGTTTTTCGCGGAATTGGTAGTCCATTTCGTAAAACCAACGCAATATCTCGTTTAAAACCCCTTCTTCAAGTATATTTACCGTGTTGTTTGTACTTTCTAACGCAACTTGTTGTTCTTGTGCCGCTTGGGCTTGAGAGGGCTTTTTCGAACCGCTCCCCGCGGCATGGGGCATCATAGCTGAGTTTACGCCGAAAGACTGCATTACTTGATCTTTACAAGCCGCTACGATAGACAACGCATCACGATAAAGCGGAGGGAATTGTGCAAACGTTGTATCCTTTGGCGAGGTCTCCCATATCGCGGCTTGTGCCATAATCATCGAACCGATTTTGGGGTTCTTTTCTGGATCTGTCATAACGATCGGCATAAGCGCATATTGTGCGCTATCCATCCCAATGTTTACTGCATCGTTCGCTTGATATTGAAGTTTCTCTACCGCGGATGCAGGGGACTTACCCCAAAAACTCCCAGGGACTTTAATCACTGGTTTTGATATAACAGGAACACGATCCGCCCATAGAGGGATTCTTTTACAAGACAAAATGTTGTCCTCGCCCGCAAAATACATCTCGCAAAGGCGATACTCACCCTTGATCTTAACCTTCGACCACGCTTTATAAATCAACGCTCGCGTATTCCCTTTGCTGTCCGTCTTCACACCAGCTTGGTTAAGTGCTTTCTTTTCTGTATCAGGTTGTTGAGTATTCCCAGTGTTTGTAGTTTGAAAATTATCAATCAACATCTCTCCTGCTTCTTTTTCAAATACCTTATCTCGAATCTTTTTCTTTACCGCTGTTTTAGAAAGCCACATACATACGGCGACAATCTCAGCATCCTCAATTTCATCAACGCTCGCGGGTAAAACAACAAGATTCCTAGCATCCAAAACAACCACATCAGGCCGAGCATCTTTTATTTCTTCATATTCTCGATCATCAATAGTTTCATCCTCCTCGGGGGCATTACCCAACATCGAAACAGTTTCAGCGCGTTTTACTTTCTTGACCGTATGTCTTTTCTTTTCCGACCACTCTAAGCATAAACTATATTGACCCGAGCAATCCCCTTCACGCATCAAAGACGGCGCAATAAGACTTCTAAGCTTCGTCTGACCAACGTAATAATCCAACAAAGCCATCAAATCCCAAGGCGTATCACCCTCGCCTACAATATCAGCGTACCTACCGCTCTGAGGGAATAATTGGTTACTAAATCTTGTTGTCCGAGCTTCGATTGCATCTCTTACTAAGGGGATATATATTTGTGAATTACCTGCATACGCTTGGTTTTCGTTCAACACACAGTTATACATATCCCATGCGCGATCAACTGTAGCGTTTTGGTCGCCCTTATCTTCAAATCCGCGAACGATGTTTGTATAAATATCTTGTAATTGTTCTCGAACACTCTTTATCCCTGTATAATCCTTCTTTCTATCTTCGAGGTCTAAGTTTATTTCTTCTTCCTCGAAATCTCCATCGTCGTCGTCGTCGTCTTTCCCGCTATCCGCGCGTGGGTCAACATTCTTCTTAGCCTCTTTCTTTTCTTCTTCGAGATCAGATATTTGTTTCTTCTTAACCATAATTAACTCCCTCTGCTCGTAAGATATTTTCTACCATCTGATGTTGTCGCGTATCTTAGACCTGAATTACTAGAACTCTCATGGTTTGCTACGTCAAACCACATAACAAAGCTCTCGATTGCTTCCATGACCAACGCATACACATTATCCTCTGGGCGATCATTCAGCAAGCCCGAAGAGTTTAATTTACGAGCATACCCGCGTGTAAAACCGTTTAAAGACCAACGTGCACTATCCGATACTAGCATAGCGGGGTTTCCTTGAATAGTTTTTCTTAACCACGGTGAAAGGGTGTTATGCGCCCTTTCGGCATAAGTCCCCGACCTTAGAGTGATTCGTATTCTCTTCGCCGCTTGTTCCAAACCATAGTTTGTGTATTTCCCAAATTGTTCTTTCGGCGCGACAGGTAGAACTTCTTTGTTTGCATACATAACAGCGTCCTGCATTAACCCTTCAAAGACTTCCATAGGTGGTCCTTGTTTCACAAAATCCTGATAAATGATTACACGACCGTTTATGTATTGGATAATAACACCCGCGACAAGGGACGGGCGGGCTGATACCGCCATATAAACCGGGTGTCGTCTGTCAGGCAACTCAAGAGTCGGAGATATATTTGCAAGCGCAAAATCTTCATAGACTGGTTTCCCGACTCGCATTTTAAGGGCATAGGCAAGCGCGTTTGGAACGTCGCACCGACCCGTAGGGAATTGGAGAAGCTCGGATATAAGGTCAGGAAAGTCTCTCGCATGTTCTACATCTCCTGCTAAATAAAAAGGTTGTAACCCTGTAATAAATCCTTGCTTATCTTTTGGGGCTCTCATCGGTACGAGAGGAAGCGTTACCCCTCTCTTTAACATCTCAGCGCGTAGAGGAGCCATAATCCATTCTTCTAACCCGTTCTCTTCTACACCAATCTCAACTGGTTTTAGTTTCTCGTCCAATTCAAATATAGTCTTTATAATTTCATCAGGCTTGTGAAACGCTCCAAACGCTTCGTGTACAATAAGCTTAGAACCCATCCAAGCCCAAGCGGCATATCCTGTCCTAGCGGAAGTGGCTGTCTTAACTGTTCGAGCAGGGTCTACCATAATCTGTATAGGCGTCCAAACTGCGATTGACGCAGCTACTTTTATCATACTCGCTTGAAATGGTTTAGCGGCTACATCCTCCGACCTGCACATAAATTCTTGGTTCCACTCAGTTTGATTCCCGTCCCTGATAAAATTCTGCCGAAGACGCGATAGATAATCCATTGAGAACCTATCCTCCCAAGACGAAACTTCTTGCCCCTGTTCGTCTAAATATATAACTGGAAACCGCGCACTCAACCAAGCAGGGTCTCGCATCTTTTCTTCAAGAAGGCTTTTAGGGTGTAGTGGTGTCCCTACCATTCTTATCTTCCCCTTGGGATCAAGCGCAGGGATTAAAGCCCCATTGAACCATCTCTTTATTTTTCTACGAGCATCCTCAGTCGCTACATTCTCTTCGTCTTCGAGATCGTCCACAAATAAGAAATCAGGCCGTTGATCGTTGTGCTTCGCCCCTCGAAGGGACTGTCTCGCACCAAATGCTTGTATTTTGCATCCATTGGACAGCACAATTTGTTCCGCGGCCCATGTACCACCGGTTTGCTCACCAAAGATTTCATTGATCGCATCATTTGTCGCCAACTCGTTCTTGATTGCGGAAAGACGTTCACAGGCTCGGTCATAAGAATTACCCAAGATTAAGGCATACATAAAATCCCCGAACAGGGCACAGATGATAATCACTTCCTCAGTTATGGTGCTCTTCGCCGCCCCCCGAAAGGCTTCAATGGCCACCCAAGGGGCAGGATCATACAAAATCTTTTTTAGCTCTTGATGAAATTCTGGGTCTTGGTTCTTATGTCTATGCGGGAATAATACTTTATGCGTAAGGTATCTATCATTATATAATTTTGGAATGATCTCTTCTCTAGGGTCTTTATGTTCCGCTAATTGGCAACTCGTCGGGTGCTCCGTCATGTAACTTTTCCGCATCATGGTGGGGTATAATCTCATTACGTAAGTAAGCACCCGAGGATGGCGCATAAATTAAGTACTTATATTTTTTTAAGGGAACATCCTTATATGCCCAAACATCCCCTTTTTTAAAATGAACCTTAAGTAAATTTTTATCCCGATCGAAGGCAACCGCATTGATAGAATTGCTATCGAGCTTCTCCCACCGTTGCGATTGCCCCCCTTCCCCCTGTGGAGATGCTGTCATAACTGAGGGCATAGCGCTTCCTTAGTTAATTCAGCGAGGACATAATACCAGCTATCTGTGTAGCTGTCACTGGATTACTTAGGGCACTTATAAAAATTTGTGTTTGTCCACCGCCTACAGGTGTGTATGTCACGTGGAGTTCAGGTGTGCTACTCCCAGACCCAGCGATGAATACACCAATAATAACTGGTGATGTTGGGTCTTGGGTTTGTACGGGGGTGCCCTTCACTGCGTTTTCTGTAATATCTTCTTGTGTTGGATTTCCAAGTGAAAGCTCTAGTTGATCTTCGTCGGTCATTGTCTTTTCCTTTCTTCGGAACATTGATGATAGGGTATTTATAACCCGGTCGGTCATGCGAACACTCCGACAACACTCGCTCCTGTTGTCTTATCTACCACATTAAACGGGTGAACAACAAGAGGCGTGATGTCAAACGTAGCACGAATCAATGTATAAAAAAGAGCAGGGTCTCCCTTTGCTGGTTGCGCTGGTATTGGTGGTGTTACCGTGTCATCCTCTGCGACCGCTGCACTCCCCGCTTGGGGTGTTATATGATTGGTAAAGTTTTGGGCAAAAAGCTCGAGATCATTTTGAATAGGTCCCGAAATATAGGTGTCGATATAGGTCATGTTGTCACCTGTTGAAGCTGTGAATTTGAAAGGGTTTTATTCCAAAATGAAAATTTCCTTAGCCATCCGTTTAGAGCATATCCGCCACTACTATAATTACCTAATCTTAACGTTGAACCTATTGTCGCCGCGCTTGATACTTGCGATCCAACAACTCCATTAAGAGCTGATATTGCCGTATTCCCACCTGACCACGCACCCGCAACCTTGTAAATACTTCCTGCAGATGGCAGCCAAGGGGGCGTTGTAGTTGTACTTGAAACGGTACCAAATCTTGAATAACCTAAGTATAAACACAAGTAGATTTGGTTAGCCCCAAAATCCCAAACAAAATTGTACCCGTAGCCTCCTACGCTCCCACTCGGTATAGTTGCCTCAAACATTACTTCCGCTTGCGCCGTTCCCGCTGTCGCGTTAGCACCTACAGTAGAAACTGGCACTGTAAGCGAATCCTGTAATCTCGTCACTGCGCTTCCCGCCGTGGGGATATATGACGTTGAAAAGGGAATTGCTTCCGCCTGCGCCCCATAAACTGCAAGTGTAAGCGTGTTAGACAAATCTTCATTAAACATCAAGAATGAGCTACCTGTCCCTGTGGCAACAAAACTACAAGATAATCTATACCACCCATTGCCAACGCTCTGTATCGAATAGCTTGTAACCTGAGGACCGATATATCCCGCCGTCATGTTTTGCGGGTTTATTTGGAAATAGGCAGTCCCTGCGCTATCATCGCCAAAACGAAATGTTGTTGAAGAACCAGAAATAAGTTTGATAAAAACTGAGAATGTATAAGCTTGCGAAGCTGTTGTAGTTATGAGTTGATAAATCCCGCTTGACGCTGCAGTCGTCATAACCAAAGACGAAGCATTAGTCGCCCCGTCGGGGGAAACATAAACATTATCCGTCGAAGTAGCTCCTTGGTTTATAGTCCAACCTGTCGTAAAAATTTGAGAATTTATATTTAAGTTTGTGCTTTGTTGTTCAATCAATAACCCATTCAAAACCTTAGTCGAGGGGTTGTAGTCAAAACGAGCCGTGTTACTGCTCGCCTGTGTGATTAGTCCTGATGAGTTGTAATACCAAGCGTTCGATGCACGAGTAAAAGTTAAACTCCCATCGAGCAGACCAGATAAAAAATTTAATGCATAAACCGTCGGAGGATTATTGACAAACCACGAGCAAAGTTTAGTGCGTACCAACATCAGTTAAAAAATACAGTGAGAGAGACCGTCCCCGTAATCGCAATATAAAGCCCCGTAGAGAAGCGACAAGGAAACGGGTATGGAGTACTAGCCGCAGGAGTAAAACTCGCTACAATCGTCGGATTCGAAGCCGTGGTGTTGTCGTAAACCGTTACCGTACCACCAGTGACCGAACTACAGAATATACCACCAAATTGACCAGACCCTGTTTTTATCAGGGTGCTCGCGCTTATTGATTGGTAGCTATAATCTTCGTTCTGATTGAGCATTTTAATTATTCCCGTTGAATACTGGAACCAAAGCGTTCACTGCATTTTGAGCCGTTGTAATAGCTGTTTGGATTGCTGTCACGGTCGCAGGTGTTACAAGATTTCCCGAGTTAGTGTTGGCTACTTGAACTGCAATATAAGCGTTTTGAAGTTCGACCATTGTGGATTGTAAATTTTGAATAAGAAGGGCTTGTGTTGTCATTTTAATCTCCAGCTACTATCGGGGGGATAGTGTTGTTAAGGGTTACAGCATTGGCTTGTAATGTGGTCATTGCTGATTGAAGAGCCGTGATACTCGCAACTGGTATGAGCTGTGTGCCAAGATATACCGCGGTCTGAGCATTAGCGGCAACAAGATTATTGACCACCAATTGAAGTTGATTGATACGAGCTACTATATCAGTGTAAAGCGGTGCAGGTTGCATCTTTCATCCTTTTCCAGTTGATAAGCTTTGCCAAAGCTCTCCGACAGATTGCCACAATACAACCTAAGAACCATCCAAGCAAGAAGTTTTTTCAACATCAAAAGAAAGTAAAGGGAAATTTCAAAATACGTCGCGGTTTTAGAAGGGCATCCTAAATTTTATTTTTTCCCCCGTCCCCCTATGATATATCCTGAGTTTGATAATTTATTACCCTTTCTTGTTTCCCTCTCTATATTAAATAATAAACTATTTATTTCATTTTGTCTCCCCCTAATAAATAACTTATTGCCTATTTATGGTGTTACCTATAATAAATAAATTATTACCTATTTATGGTATTACCTTTAAAAAATAACTTATTATTTATTTCATTTTATCTCCCCCTAAAAAATAACTTATTATTTATTTCTGGTATTACCCTTTAAAAATAACTTATTACCTAAAATGATTTTACATAACTCTGCCTTCCCGATGCCCAAAAGGGGGGCGTTTTTTCAAGAGTGTCCCCCCCTACCCAAAAAATAAAGTCAATAAAACCACGGAGAAAAAAAATACAATATTAACACTATTAACAATATCAATGAAAAAATATATATAAGCTATGGAAAATTTTTATTATTCTGTTTCTTTTTTTTCTGGTTTTTATCCGTTTGTTATTTTTTTCTTATTGATTCTGTTGAGATTGTTAATAGTGTAAAATAACTAACTCCTTGAAAACATTGACTTTTATTTTTTAGCTATTTTTCGCCATTAAAAAAATAAATCAAAAACCGCCTTGACAGCCCTAAAAATCGTGGGTAGATTGTGTGTCAGATATGTATCAGATCGGCACACAATCTACCCACAATCCGCACACGATTGACACACACTTTTTTCAAAGGTTTAGCTATGCGAATTCATATATCTATGAGCAAAAAATTAAAAACAGCTATAGAAAAACAAGCTGAGGCGAGATTCATTACCATATCAGAATATATAAGGGGATTAATTATTGATGATATGGGTTTGGGTAACAAATCTACTGGTCGTCCCCAAACAGAAAAGAAAGAAGAGAAAATAGGGGATATAGTCACTCGGAAAATAGGTACAGCATTTAAAGAATTTAAAGTATCCGAAACTGGTCTTGTGGATATATCCGCGCTTGATGAAATGGGATTAGATGAGGAAGCAGAAATATTAGAGCATAAATTAAAGGAGCGTTTTGGACTATAAAAAAAAAATAAAAAATATACTTGACAAGCATAATAAACCTGATAAACTAAATTCATCAAGACAAAAAACAACCTGAAAGGAATATGACAATGACGTATAAAGACCATAAACACTACGAACGCGCAAAATCAGCATATAACTGGTTAAGCTTTTCACCCGAGAAACGCGCGGAGAGCGAATGTGCCTATTTTGATGAAACAGTTCAGAAGCTAAATGAAGCAGGCAAAGGCGAAGCTATCGCCAAGTTTGAACAGCTTTTTTTAACCTACTTACACGCAAAATCTCGTTGTGCTTCATCGATGATAGCAGGCCCAGCGTGCTTTTCCGTCGAACGTATGCAAAAACGAAACGACTGTGAAAGAAAACACGCGGAGCGCATGTATGACTTTGTCAAAAAGGTTATGGCTCCTCCAAAACAGCCACGCACGGAACTTGATTATAAAATCGAGGAGAAGGAATACACCGTCGGCGATGTTACCGTTCTTCACAACACCGAAGAAAACCGTTTGCAGTTATTATTTCCTGGCAAGCCAGATCAAGAAGTTATCTCGCGCCTGAAAAGTACAGGTTTTAAATGGTCGCCACGCTTTAAGGCTTGGCAACGCCAGTTGACGCATAACGCATTGCTCGCGCTCCCGTTTGTTTTGAAGCAGTAAAGGAGTCGAACCAATGCTTGAGTTTTCAACAATGAAGAAAGGTTAAAACAATGATAAACATAGAGATAGTCAGGGAGGCTAAAGACGCAACACAATTCTTTGAATCCTATGGGTTTTCGATTGAAAAGGTCAAGCAAGCCATTATCGAATCCATGCACTTTTTTTACAATAAAAAGAAACAGGAATCTGTTTGCAAAATCTTAGGGAATGACTCCCTCAAAGACGATGGGAATTTTACTTATCAACTATATCTTCTTGACGAAAAGATACAGAGAGCAATGGAATTGGAACGCATAAAGGCACTAGGCTTTGAGCCATGCACGGGATTATCAAAATACGAAGGGAAAAAAATAAAAGTCTTGCGAGGTGTTGGATCAATTTTTGGTGGGGAAAGAGT
>Ga0007804_1000451_pt1 | contig 15031 bp, 23 predicted proteins | sample CryBogCBE25Aug07_FD_60367 | JGI IMG/M metagenome (GOLD analysis project Ga0007804, IMG submission 60367) | Freshwater microbial communities from Crystal Bog, Wisconsin, USA - CBE25Aug07 | ecosystem: Environmental > Aquatic > Freshwater > Lake | place: Crystal Bog, Wisconsin, USA | collected... | reverse complement strand
GTTGTTCATTCTGTCTCCTTCACTTGGGTGATGATGTATCCGCCGTCAATGGTCTTGACAGTCCAAAGTTCGTCCTCGTTGGCGAACAACGTGGTGACGATTTCGCCACCGCTCCATACTCCGCTCGTAGCCATTAGTACACCTGCTCGCATCCGATAACCAAGTACTGCGTGGCAACGCCATCAGCGTCCACGGCGATGGGCTTCATTTCCATCTCGAACACGGCCTCGGCCTCGCACTGCCACGCCGAGTACCTTGCGTAGCCGAAGGAGAAGAAGTGGTTGCCAGTGGCCTCGTACTCGGCACCGTACTCTGGGTGCTGGTTCATGCAATCAGTGTCGGATGCCCATTCGTACTCATCGTTGATGAGTGCGAGGGCCAACTTCTCGTTTGGCTTTGCCTTTACTGCTTCCATGCTGTTCTCCTAATCAGTTGATTTATCGGTACCTAACCATGGTAGCAGGGTTGAGTAACATAATCAAGTATTTGACGGCGACCACATAGTTTCGTTGCGTCGTATGGGCTTTACGCCATCCAGCGAGGCTTCGATGGTGATGGTTTCCACGCCAGCCTCTTGCAGCATCGTGTCTCCAATGGCGCATGATTCGAGCCATGAATCGCCAATGGGCATGTGATAGCGGACGACGGTGGTGATGCCGCTTTGGATAATCGCCCGTGCGCAGTCGGCGCATGAGGCCCACAAGGTCACCATCGTCATGCCGTTCGTTGACACGCCAGCCCTAGCGGTGGCGAAGATGCTGTTGCGCTCGGCGTGCTCGACGTAGACGTACTTGTGGGGTCGAACCCATCGTTCGTCGGTCACCTTCACGCCACGAGGAAACTCGTTGACGGCGATGCTCGGCTGCACGAGCGTGCGTGCCTTGTCGGGGTGAACCAAGAAGGCAGCATTCTGCGTTGAGGGGTCGGGCGACATCTGGGCGACCATGAACACCACTCGCATGAGTTCTTCCCACGTTGGGGTCACGACCTGCGCTTCGTACAACTCCATCGCTTCGGCTTCGTGTTCAGCACACGGCGCTTCGTCGGTGCAGTTCGTGCACGTTGCAATCTTTTCCCAGATGTCGCTCACGTCCTTACCCTAGCAAGCCAGCAGCATGGTGTTCTCTGGCTTGTCGTCTCGGTCAAGGCCGATGACACGAACGCCAGTGTCCAAGGTGCACTCGTAGGAGTGGTGAAGGTGTCCGTGGAACGCCAACTGAGCGCCTGATGCATCGAGCGCACGTCGCACCTTCTCTTGGTTGGTGACCGTAATCTCGGCAGCGTGTGTCCCCCACTCGACCAACTTGCGGCGCAAGCCAGCCGTGTTCTGAACGCCCTGTGGAGCGTCGTGTGAGAGGAAGATGTCTGCTGAACCAGCCATGATTGCTTTCTCTACGTCCTCTTCCGTGCACGTCTCCTGAGGCCACCACGACACGCCCTTGGTGCGATACTCCTTGTCTACGGAGTAGGCACCGCCGAAGGCACGGAAAGTGGTGTTCCCAATCTTCAGGGACGAGCCTCGTGGCAGGTGGGTGACGTGATTGACGATGGGGCGCAAGCCCGTCTTGCGGTCAATGGGCAACTTGTAGAGCATGTCGAAGTTCTCGTGGTTGCCGTCGAGCCAATAAAACTCGATGCCTGTCTTTTCTGCCATGACTGAGGTCAGCACGGAGAAGTCGCACAGACCATCCTCGCCTACTGACCAGCCGAAGCCGTAGTCACCACATTGGATAATGGTCTTAGCGCCAAGGTCACGAGCGTCCTTGAATAGTTCTTTCAACTCGTTTGGGTTTCCGTGCGTGTCGCCTGCGAGCAGGACGAGTTCAGCACCGTCTGGTATGGGTGTTGCTTTGTCAATCAGTGTGTATGGGGTATTTGTCATGCACCAAGTTTACCATACCGCAGTTTAGTTTGCCAACCACAGGGGTGTGACATTCGCTAGAGTGGTGTTCATGGACATAGAGAAGTTGCAGGAACTTGGCTGGACGACGACGCTTTACCCTTGGGAGCACGACCAAGCCGTTTACCTAGGAACCGCTAGGACTGGCGCAAATGTAGGGCAAAAAGACCGCCGTTCCTATGACCCCGACAAAATCATGTCCGACAACACTCTCGCCAACATACATTCCACCATTGCCGAGATTGGAGCGTCTCGCCTAATCGGTGCCTACTGCTACAACGCCATCTGGGAGCGAGGTGACCACGGGCGCTACAGCACTGACCTGCCAGACGCTTTGTACGGTGAGGTAGAGACGGAAATCAAGTGGCGACGTACCGCCTTCCAAATGCCCGTAGACGAAAAGGACATGGAGCGCAATCGCCTCGTTCTCTGGGCTGAAGCACGAATGGCTGGCTGCGTGTGCCCAAACTGCGTGCCAGAGGGCAGTGAAATCGCTCGTCGGACAAGCCAGGTGCGACTTCTCGGTGGCGGCTGGGCGGCGCAGTTGTGGGCTGAAGGAAAACCAATGAAGCGCAAGGACGGAACTGTAGATTTACAACGAGTTGGCGTTCATGCTTCCAAAATGACCCCGATTTCACTACTATTGAACCGTGTCTAAAGGAAAAAGTTTATGAAGTGGTCACTGCACATGATTGTCAAGGATGCCGAGCACAAGTTGGCTCGCACCCTCGATAGCGTCAAGTCCTTCGTGGACGAAATCATCATCGTGGACACGGGCAGCACCGACGGCACGATTTCACTGGCAGAGAGTTACGGGGCGAAAGTCTCAACCTTTGAGTGGATTGATGACTTCGCTGCCGCACGAAACGCTGCTTTGGAACAGGTAACGGGGGACTGGGCACTCTGGCTTGACGCTGGAGACGTTCTTTCACCAGAAACCATCAAGCGGTTCGAGTGGATAAAGAAGCAGCCAGCCGTAAACGACCCGAACTCGCCTGTCAACGTGATTTGGAGCGTCTTGAACCGCAAGAAGGACGACAAGAATGAGGTGAAATACACAATCAACCAGCCTCGTATCTTCAAGATGTCGGGAAACCCCCGATGGCGGTTTGCGATTCACGAGGAACTGTGGATGGACAGCCCCAGCGCCATTTTGGATGATTTGCTTGTGATTGACGACCCCGAAGGTGGAATGGAAGTCGCCTCAGAGCGCAATCTGCGCATTATCGAGAAGTGCATAGCAGAGGGGCGTGACGTTGAGCGCAGTACGTTCCTGCGTCTTGGTGATTTGGAAGTGCTTGGTCGCTACGAGGACATTGCGGAGAGCATTGACGAACTGTACAAGTTGCCACTTGACAACTTCACTTTTGGTCAGGCGTACTTGACGGCGGCACGGGCATTTCACCAGTTGAAGAACGAGGAAAAGGAACGTGAGAACCTGCTTCGCTCGATGCTCCACGACGCAACTCGCCCAGAGGCGTACATGTACCTTGGTGATTTGGAGTTCGGCAAGGAGAAGTTCAACCGTGCGCTGCCGTACTACCGAGCCGCTTCAGGAATGGAACCCGACATCCGACGAGTGCAGCCGACGCACCTGCCGCATTACACCTACGCTCCCTACGAGCGCCTTGGCTACTGCTACTTGGGCCTCAACGACCTAAAGAAGGCCACTGAAAACCTGTACGAGGCCATCAAACGAGCGCCTGCGCACCATGCAAAGAACCTGAAGGACATTGTTCGTCAGTTGAAGGAGAAGAAGTAGTGAAAACCCTTGGCCTGCACATGATTGCCCGTAACTCGGAAGAGACGCTGGCTCGCACATTGGAATGCGTGAAGGGGCTGTTCGACCAGATTGTCGTCGTGGACACTGGCTCCGAGGACAACACGATTTCACTGGCAAAGTCCTATGGTGCCGAGGTCTACGAGTTCCCGTGGATTGACGACTTCAGCGCCGCTCGGAACTTTGCCCTCGACAAGATTACGACGGACTGGGCGATGTGGCTCGACACGGGCGACGTGGTGAAGCCCGAATCGGTGGCTGCCCTGATGGAGTTGCGCCAGACCCCCTTGTTCCAAGGCAAGGACTTCGACATGATTTGGATTCCCATCAACCGCAAGTTGGACGAGTTCGGCAACCCTCTCTTCAGCATGATTGTTCCTCGCATCGTGCGCATGGGGGCGAAGCCAATCTGGGAGCGCCCCATTCACGAGACGGTCACCACCAAGGAGCCTGCCGAGCCACGCAACGCCCTCTGGGACAAGGCAGCGGTAGACGACCCCTTCTCTGACCTCGTGGGCGGAGCCAAGCGAAACCTTCGCATCCTCGACAAGATGATTGCCGCAGGTGATGACACGCCACGCACGATGTTCTATCGGGCGCAGGAACTTCGTGACCTTGGTCGGGCGCAGGAAGCGATTGACCAGTGGACGGCCTTCCTCGGCACCAACCCTCAAACGTGGGAGTACTACGACGCTCTGATGAACATCGGGCGCTGCTACTACAACCGCAACGACGAGACGCTACAGGACAAGACCAACGCCGCTGGGGTGTGGCTCAACGCCATCGGGCATGACCCGACGCAGCCCGACGCATGGTTCAGCATCGCCACCCTCTTCTCTGAGACGGGACAACACGACAAGGCGGTGGTGTTCTGGCGTGCGTGCATGGAGATGGTGCCCGACGCAGATGGACGACCACGCAACAAGTTGATGTACGATGACGGCCCCTACGCAGCGACGGCCTTCGCTCTCGCCCACATAGGTCGCAACAAAGAATCGCTCGACATGTTCCGAAAAGCGGAGAAGGCCGCCGTCATCAAGGGTCGCTACAAAGTGCAGATGGATGAACTAAAAACCATCATCAAGAATCAGGCGAAGCCGAACGCAACTCAAACAGCAAAGCGTTGAGGCGCTCGCTCGCATCCTTCGCTGAGACGATGTTGCGATACATCCCACACGGGATAGTCGCATCACCATCGGACGGACACAAGAACAACTCGTAGAGACGTTCGTCGTTGGGGGTCATCGTCTCGCACACCCACCAGTGGTGATGAGTGAAGCGAGGGTCAATGCCTTCCCACTCGTGAATGAACTCGTGACCGCCTTGCCATCGTGACGTACCCGTCTCGAACCATTGAATGAAAATGCTACGAATAGGCATCAGCACTCAATCGGCATCAACGCCATCGGCGTGACGATTGACATCATGAACGACGACGCTCTTCGTGTGCTGCACGACGACGTGCGAAGGCACGCTGCTCACGCTCGATGTTCTTCATGGTGAAGATGGCGAGGACGACGGCGTAGCCGACCCACAGTGCGCCGAACGCAGCGAACACTCGAACGAGTGACGGAATGAAACTCAGCGTCACCTGACCTACTGCTCCGTTGTATCGGACGAGTAGTGCTTCGGTCATTGCCGCAGGGAACGCTGCAAACGTCCAAATGTCGTATGCGTGCCTGTTCACATTCCTACGTCGTGCGTGCTTCGGTTGATACTTGCTCATGGTGATGTTCTCCTAATCAGTTGGTGCCGCAAGTGCGACCCATACATGATGGCATACGAGGTGATGCAGCGTCAAGGCTTTTCTTTTTTTGTTCATGTCACACCTTTATGTCATTGTGTTTGTGTTGCTCAATCACCAGTGGTTGCAACGTGTTTCAAGTTTTTTTTCGGATTGACTTGACATACGTCACAGCCACACTGTACGATGGTTGAGTACCAAATAAACCAACTGATTGGAGAATCCAAAATGCCTAGCAACCGTCCCTCGCAGTACAACCGCAGTGCCATCAACCGCAACACCATCGCTACCGTCGCTCGTCAGGACGAGGCCCTTCGCCTTCGTCGTCAGGGCATGGCGTACATTGACATCGCTCGTCAGTTGGGCTACACGCCCAACGGTGTCCCTCGCCCTCAGTCGGCTGCTGAAGCAGTCCGTGCTGCCGAGCGTCGTGAGCAGTTGAGTGGTGCAGCCCTCGCCAACAACGCTGTCGCTGCCGTCGCTGCGACCACTGCTGTTGCTCCTGTCGCTGCTGCTGCCGTCGCCAACGCTGCTGCACTCACTCGCACCTTCGGTGTCGAGATTGAGTTCTTCGGCATCACGCCTCGTGTTGCCGTTGACGCTCTGACTGCCGCTGGCATCTCGGCTGCATCGGAATCGTACAACCACCAGACCCGTGCCCATTGGAAGATTGTCACGGACGCTTCGGTCACCTCTCGTGGCACGGGCTGTGGCTCTGGCCTCGAACTGGTGTCGCCCATCCTGCGTGGCGCTAACGGTTTCGCTGAGACTGCCAAGGCGGTCACGGCGTTGCTGAACGCTGGTGCCAAGGTTGACAAGTCCTGCGGCATCCACGTCCACGTCGGTGCCGACGGCATGACTGGCGCAGACATCATCCGTGTCGTTGACCTGTACGTTCAGAACAACACGCACCTCGACACCGTGCTCGCTGCATCACGCCTCAACAACGGCTACGCCATGAAGTACAACAACGCTGCGATGCAGAACCTGCGCAACGCTCTGCGTCGTGCCAACGGCGTGAACGACATCCAGTCGGGCGCTCGTGGCCTGCCTCGCTACATGGTCGTCAACATCACCTCGTACCTGCGTCACGGCACCATCGAGTTCCGCCAGCACCAAGGCTCGCTGAACGGCGAGAAGGTTGTCTCGTGGGTCAAGACCATCATCGCCATCATGGAGAAGGGTGCCTCGATGCAGGACGGCGACGTGCAGGACTTCGGTTCGCTCGATGCCTTCACCACGGCGCTGGGCTTGGACGACCAGACCAAGACGTACCTCAACAACCGTGCGACGACGTTGGCTGGTAGCCGATAAGTAGCACCCATCACATGGGGACTGCATCAGATTTGCATGGTGCAGTCTCCATGTGCAATAATGATTGACCACCGATTTACAACCAACTGACCAACAAACAGAAAAGAGAATCACATGTGCGGTATCGCAGGATTTTGTCTCAGCCGAGACGAGAACATCAACGCTCGCAAGTTGAGTACTTGCTTGCTCAATCACATCGTTAGCCGTGGCGAGGATGCCACTGGTGCAGCATGGGTCGCATCAGACAAGGAGACGAAGAAGGCCACCATTGCGGTGAGTAAGGCACCTGTGCCTGCCTACTCGTTCGACCCTTACCTGAAGCAGATGCCTGAGAGCACCAAGCGTGTCATCCTTCACACTCGTTGGGCGACGCAGGGTTCACCTCAGAACAACCTGAACAACCACCCCATCGTGTCGGGCAAGATTGTCGGCGTTCACAACGGCGTGCTCTCGAATGACCGTAACGTGTTCGAGGCGCTCCGTGAGCATCGCAAGGCGCAGGTGGACAGTGAGGCTGCGTTCGCTCTGCTGAACCGCACCATCTACTCCCCAGCGCAAGTGCTCCAGTCGCTGAAGGGCCGTGCTGCTCTGGCGTGGCTAGACGCTCGTGACAAGCGTGACCTTCACCTCGCTCGTGTTGACGGCTCGCCGCTTGCCATCGGGTTCACCAAGGCTGGCTCCCTCATCTTCGCATCAACGATGCCGTTGCTCGTGGGTGGCTGCGCTGATGCTGGCCTCGACCTCTCGTGGGCTGAGGACATTGACCCGATGACGTACATGCGAATCCGCAACGGCGAGATTATTGACCTCGCACAAATCGGCACCAGCCTGAAGGAAATCGCATGATGTCTATAAATAGCATTTCCAACGACACCGATGACATCATCTTCTCGCCTTCGGGTTCGACGTGGACGGTGAAGTGGGACGATGAAGTCATCGTCGCACCGAGCGCCTACGACATCCTCGCAACGATTGGTGAACGCTCGTACATCCCTGCCGACCACAAGTACCCGAAGCGTGGTATCGCCTACCGCACGTTCGTCCAGTACCGCATCGTCGTGGATGACGAGTTGACCGACGAAGCCTTCCTCATGAAGTTGGCTGAGTTCGGCATCATTGAACTAAGCGTGCAAGGTGACCGTCCACCAGACATCCTTTCGCAGGCCGTAGACTTCTCTGTCGCTTGGCACGGCGGAAAGAAATAAATCAGATTGGCTTGACTTATGTCACAGTCATCTGGCACCATAGATGTATCGCATTACTAACTGATTGATTTAGGAGAAACCATGAACCGCATCACCACACACAATGCAGCCGACCTGACTGCTCAGATTATGGCGCAGGCTGCAACCATTGCTGCGCAGACCACGCCAGTTGCGCACGTCCGCATCTCGTCGGGCACTGGCATCACCATCGCTGAGGCGCTCGACCTTGACAGCACCTCGCTTGGCACCGATGCCGTCATCCATGTTGCCGACGGCGACGTGGTTCGTGCTCGCTTGGTTGAACTGCGCCGTGAGGCCAGCACGACCCTGAAGCGCACCATCACGAAGTTCACCACGGCACTGACCGAGGCCGAGGCGGAAGCGCAGCGCTCCCACGTCACCGAGGTCGCTCGTGAGAGCCGTCGTGTCACCGAGGGTGGGGGCGAGTACGACCCGAATCGCCCACTGCGCAACTTCAGCATCACGGCGATGGTGGACGCTCACACGGCGATGGTGGACTGGCTCGCCACGCAGGAAGTGCAGCAGCGCATCCCCTACGGCAACCTCGAAGGTGAAGAGTTCCACACGCACTTCAACGGCGTTTCCGATTGCGTCTCAGTGACCACCACGCCACGAGTGCGCTGGGATTCAGATTCCGACCAGCCCATCATCCGCTACCGCCACACGCTGAACGTCTCTGGCGGTTACGACTACGCCGACGCTATCCGTGTCATCAAGAATGTTTTTTCTAACCGTGACAGCATTCTGGTGAAGCGATACAACAAGATTTCCATCACGGGCGGAGCCAAGCACTTTGAGAAGTTCTGCGTCGAGGCCATCACCTTCATCGAGGAAGAGTTGGACGCTCGCATGGCTGACGTTGCTGCCATGGGCATGACCTTGATTCTGACCACTGAGGCCGTGGACTACACGGCACCAGCCATCGAGACTGCGGACACAGTGTCCGCCCTAGCGTGACCGAGGGGGTGAACATGAACACAAACAAGACCACACAGCAGACCATCGCTCTCCTGAGCACGGCTATCACGGCTGCCCTGTCGGGTGATGACCTCACGGCAACGAAGAACACCGCCGAGGCGCTCCGCATCCTCACAGGGGGCACGGTGAAGGCCGTAGCAACGACGACGACCAAGGCAGTCACCAAGACCGCCAAGGTAGCGAAGAAGGCAGCACGCAGGGGCGCTAAGCCGTTGCTGAACGCATCGCAGGCAGCAATGCTCGCCAGCCGAGTTGCAGCAGGCGAGACGATTGCCAGCGTCGCCAAGTCGTATCGCATCTCGTACCCAACGGCATGCCGATACATCAAGATGGCACGCAGCGCCTCTCAGGTGAAGCAGGAAGTCAACAACTAAGGGCAGTAGGGGTTGGCATAGGGCCAGCCCCTACAACGCCTTACAGGGCCACACAGCGTCTCAAAAAGAATCTGAATAAATACTTGACGCATGTCACAGCCGTATGGCAAGATAGATGTATCGAGATTTACCAACTGACTAGGAGCACAGCATGAAGAGCATTTACGACACATGGCGAGACTTGGCTGAAGTCCAAGTATCCATCGAGCAGTTGCCCAACGGCACCTTCCGATGGGAAGTGCGCAACAAGGCTGGTGAAGTCATCGCCACCGAGCGTGAGGACAACATCGCCAACTGCATGGAGTTCGCAGGCAGCGCCATGAAGGAAGTCATGGACGAGATGGCAGAGCGCATCTTGCACCCTGAGTGGTTCGATGGCAGCATGGACGACGACGATGAAGTCAACATCGCCTTCACAGGCGTAAGCGAAGAGGTGAACGTATGAGCGACGTAGCAAGCGTCCTGACCGCCGTATGCGTCTGCGGTCACATCAACGCCAAGCACATCAGCCAGACGATGTTCGGGTATCCGATTCCGTCAGGCTGCCTCGTCGAGGGGTGCGAGTGCGAAGGCATGGTGAAGCCATGAACGAGTTTGGCGAAGCCATGTCGAAGTTCCTCGACAATCGTGTCGGCACGTTTGGCATCACCACGGAAGGTCACTTCCGATGTGGCAACAAGGTCTACGAGGACGCTCGCATCGTCTCATGGACGCACACAGACCCACTGGGGACGTTCCATCATCGTCAGGCCGTCGTGCCCTGTGGTGAACACACGGTCAGTGTTGCGTGGGGCACACACAACTACTGCGAGAACAAAGGCAGAGAGGGTGACACGTTCGACGAGACACCCATGAGCGCCGAGGTCGCCATGCTGAACGAGAAGGGCGACTTCATCCCCTTCGAAAACGGCGAGGACGTGAAGGGCCATCAGTCGGTGGGCGAGGTGAACGCCCTGCTCGCCTCACTGCGTTCCTAAATCTTCCATTCGTTGGTTTGGCTGAAGCCGAGCGGAGAGAATCCGCCGATGGCTGGTCGAGCCTTGCGCCCCTGAAGGTTGAGTTCCGCCAGCGCCCACACGAGTGCGTCCACACGGTCAGGTGATTTGGAACCACGCTTGCCTTCCGCAGGCGGCACCCACGTCGTCATCTGCTCTTCCAATGCAGCGAACTGCGTCGGGTCGCCTAGGTGATGAATGCGCCCCTGCTCGTAGAGGGCCACAATCGGCTCCATGCGTGCCTTCTTGCTGTCACGGGCGTTAGGACGCTCCACAGGCAGGCCATTGCGGACGGTGCGCAGGGCCATGTCGAGCAACTCGTGCCCGTGGTTGCCTTCGATGACGATGACGTTGGCTCGCCAGTAGTCGAACACCTCGACGACACGGCGTGCCCACTTGTCCACGGAGTTCTTGTTCGATTTTGGAAGGGTGGCATCTTGCAAGACGTAGCCGTGCCCGATGCAGTGAGGGGTGTTGCAACTGTCCTCTTGGTGCGGCCCCTTGGCGACCACGAGGATGCCCGTTTCGTCCGCATCGTCGCCGCTCGTCACGGACGGGTCAACGCCCACGACTATTTTAGTGAAATCCTCTAGGGAGACTTCTATCATGCGGCCTCTTTTGGAAGGACGAGTTGTCCACGGTGAGCGTCAATCATTTCCAAGGTGAACATCGCCCCGTCAACGTCGGTCATCATGACACCCATCAACTCCTGCTGTCCGATTCGGGTGCCCTCATACGCCTGCAAGACGTTCTCTCGGAACGACGGCGCAAGGTTGTCAAGGTTTTCGTAGGTCGTCCCGTTGGTGATGACCGTCGTGCGCCTGTCCATAATCTCTCGCACCAACCGCACTCGCTTCGGCGTTGAAGTGAAAAGTGCCTTCGGGTTCGTGCCCAGACGCAGACCCAGCATGAGGTTGTTATAGGACGTGTCGAGGGAGTCACCTTTGGGTGCGTCCGTCCACGCCGCAATCTCGTCTCCCCACGCTGCGTCGTGCTGGGGGCCTCGCAACTGGCTCGGAGCGGCAGCCGAGTAGGTGAACGCCTGCGCCCCATTGGGCCAGACAAGGCGACGTTTCGTCGGCTCGTGCGTCGGGCGAGGGTGGGGGGCGCTCACCGACATGATTCCACTGTCCCCGTAAATCATTACGTCTCGAACGTCGGCTGGGGTTCGTCCAATCAAGGCAATGCGCTTGTACCCTTGGTTCCAAACAAGGTCAAGCACCCATTCGGCTCCTGAACGGGTCTTACCCACGCCTCGTCCGCCCGAAAAGAACCATACGAGCCACGGATTGTCGGGGTCGTCCTTCGGTGGGCGCTGACTGGTACGGGCGTGCTTGCAAAAAGGCGTGTGTTTGCCGTCAATCGGGTGGTCACACCAGTGAAATCCTGCGTGGGGGTTGCCGTCGCACGTCACACGGGGGCAGTACCACCGTCGGGTGGGCGACTTCTCAATCTCTTCGAGTTCCTTGAACACGACAGCCAGTTCCTCTGGGGACAGCATTCCCAGAATCTTTGCACGGGTGTCTTTATCGGCGGAGAGTAGTTTGGCGATAGTCGGATTCATAACCCTACTATCGTACCTTGCCGTTTTGGAAAAGTTCGGCGCTTACTCTTACTCCGCACGGGATTTGCACGGGATTTGCAATGGATTTCACTGCTAGTGGCGTAGCCAAAGAAAGTTTTTCGGAAAATCGCCCCACTCAACTATGGTAGGGTTTGTACCCAACTGATGAAACCCGTCTGACTTGACACCCGAATCCAACCCATCCTGAGAAAAAGAAAGAATCGAACCAATGAGCATGTCCCCCAAAGCCCGTAGAGAACGTGCCATGAACGCCGCCGTCGAACTCGCCAAGGTCGCACCCAAAATCACTTTGACCGAAGTCGAAGATGGCCTTGTCGGTGCCTACGTCGAAGGGCACTACGACAACGAGCGCACTCGCTGGCTCCACTACACGGGCAATACCGACCCTAAGGTATGGCGACCCCCGTCCGACATCAAGATGAACCTCATGGAACACCAGATTGCGTGCGAGATGGGCGTGTGTGAACTGCTCGACGTTGACTACTTGCCTCGCCACGAGTGGCAAATGCGCAAGGAACTGGGCATCATGCGCCGTGACACCTGCGCCATGCTGCTCGACACGGAAGTCCGAGTGGAGATGAGGATTCTGGGCGGAGCGCAAGGCATCTACGTCACTCCTGCCGACGTTGAGATGGGGCGCATTGTCCTGTGGGGTGAAGTCCGCCTAGCCGACTGCGACTGTGGCCTCTGTAAGGACGCTGAGCCACGCCCAGATAGCCGTGTAAGGCTCTTGGGCGGCCTTCGGGTCACCCAGCCCCTCTACGACGCAGGAACGGTTGTAGCGAGCCACAAGAACGACGACGACAGGTTTATCCCAGCCGACGCTCTCTTCTCGCCCTACGAGATGCTCGACGACGATGGTCATCCCTTGATTGACTTGACGTTGGATACTCAACCCTGATAACATGGGGTTACAAGTTGGTGCAGGTTCTCCATTTACCTGACCAACCAAAGCAACGCCCTGATTGACCCTTGGGTACCCCTTCGCCTATTGGTTGGCATTGCTCACCAAGACAAGATTCTTACTCGCTTGGTGCTGCCCACCTACGGGTTTATGTACCAATCTGGCAGTGGCGGAACGTCCAACTTCTCAATCTTGATTGCCGACCCCCCAGCGTTCAGGAGCGCCTTTACGGGCACGAGGTGTGCGGTTGACGTGTATCCACGTCTGGTGGCGCTAGACGGCGTTTGAGGGGTCACTGAACGGAACCTAGATTGGTTGGCGAGGAACCATTCTCGTACAGGTTTCTGTCGCCAGCGATACAGGGTGCCGTCCCCAGCCGACAGGTAATACCACTCGTCGGCTTCACTCCGCAGGAAGCAACCAGCGGTGCCACCTTCCTTGTTACTCACCGTCTCGAAGGCGAAGTTGCCCGTGCGATGTATCTGCCCGTCCACTTTGACTTCGATAGACGATTCCAACTCGTGTCCCTTGACGATGTGCGACCAATAGAAGTCAATGTCGTAGGCAAGTTGCTCTTGCTTGTTTGCCTCACGCAGTTGCGTCGTGTCCTCACGCCCCAGCAGATAGTTCGCAACGCTCGGCATGTATACGCCTTCCAAATCCGTCGAGGCGTTGTACGTTGCGTGGGATTTCACTGCGCTCCTATAGTGGGGTTGATACGAGATGTCGTATCAAAGGTTTTTAGGGTTTCCTCAATCGTGTGCGTCATGTTTGCCAAGCGCCATTCTTGGGCGACCTTGTTGGCTTCTTCGGCGGTATCGAACGACCCCAAGTAAACACTTTGGTACTTGCCGTTCCCAAGGTTTAGGCTTCCTCTGGCGGTGAAGAAAACACGATTTTTGTATTCCCTACGGCTTACCCCACGAAGCCCTGTCGAAGAGTTCTTGCGCACCCCTTGGTTCTGAAGGTTCTGCGCCGTCGTCGTAATGCGTAGGTTCCCCTTGAGATTGTCCAGCCCATTGCGATTGATGTGGTCTACTTCCAAACCCTTGGGGCAGTCCATAATGAAGCGATGTAGTCGCACCTCTATGCGCTTGCCCTCGACTACTGCGCCACAACTGGCGTAAAGGCGTTTTTTCGTGTTTCTGTTGTGTATGTGCCAGTAGCCCAGTTGCAATACTCGCTCTAAGTCCTCAGCGTCAATGATTGTCTCGGCAATCTTCTCGCCGTACCTGTCGAACAATGGAATTGTGGCGGTTCCGTCTCCGTTGTCACAGTCCTGTGGTAGCAGTTGCACCCCTCGTGCCACTAGGCGACCTTACGCAGCCAGACTTGAGCGTTGACGGCAACCGTCTCGTACTTGTTGCCATAGACACGCATGAAAGAATCAATGGCGAGTTTTGGAGCGTTGTACGGACTGGCATCGTCCGCCGTCCACACATAGTCGTCGAACACAAGAAGGCCGCCGACCTTGAGAAGGCCATGGGATTTCACTGCGTCCTCTAGCGTTCCAATCGCCGTGTGGTCTGCGTCAATGTAGATAAGGTCGTAGGCGTTCGCCGTCGGGGGGAACGAACGGAACCAAGCGTCCGTCGTCATCTTGTTCTTCTGCACCTTGTCGCCAAACTCCGCTACACGAGCGTCGTACTCAGTTTCAATCTTGGCGAAGTCCATGGCATCGTGAGCGGCTTCCTCGCTCCCTGCCCATGTATCCACGTCGGTAAGGGTTGAGAGGGGGTTCGTCAGTAGGAACTTGGCAATCCATTCTGAGGCGTGCCCAGCGAATACGCCCAGTTGCAGGACGTGTATCTCGTCTCGGAAGGACAAGTACTCAGTATCGAGAGCGAAGGCACGGAAGTTCGCTTCGGCGTTTATGCGGAACCAGTTGGGTGTGTCTGTCATGGATTTCACTGTAGCAGGGTTGGGCCTGCGTGGGTGGGATTTTTATTGTTCCAATCTAGGAACGATAAGTACAGGGTATCCCCTGTACGGGTGCAGGGTATGGCAGGACAGTAACGCTTTCGGTACGGTTCTGACGCTAGAGTGGGGTGCGTGTCAGACGATTTGGAGTGAGGCGTGTGGGCTTACCGCCTTTTTGGGCAAGACGACAAGTCGCCAAGATTCTGGGGGGGGGGTCAGAACCTACCGCCCGTGTCAAGTCATGCGCACGCATACCCTGTATCAAGGAATAACATGGGAAATAACTTGACATGTGCCTCGAAGTGTGAGAC
>Ga0007804_1000445_pt1 | contig 15089 bp, 16 predicted proteins | sample CryBogCBE25Aug07_FD_60367 | JGI IMG/M metagenome (GOLD analysis project Ga0007804, IMG submission 60367) | Freshwater microbial communities from Crystal Bog, Wisconsin, USA - CBE25Aug07 | ecosystem: Environmental > Aquatic > Freshwater > Lake | place: Crystal Bog, Wisconsin, USA | collected... | reverse complement strand
GTCGAGACGAGCCGTCAGGCGTGGCTTCTTCATGAGGTCCCAGACCAGAAACCGGTGGTAGAGACGGACGAGGGGGTGGCGATCGTTGGTCGTGCCTACGAGACACTTGAGCCACCAGTAGGGACTGTGCAGGGCGTGGGCGTAGTGGTGGCCCAGGACTTCGAGACCGGCGTCGCGTAGTCGCGACTCCAACACGCTGCGGGCGTAGATCCGGATGTGACCGCCCGGGATACGGTGGTACTCCTCGGAGAGCCACCAATTGATGCGCTCCGGTCCAAGTCGCGGCACCGTCACGGCCATGATCCCGCCGGGGCGAAGCACCCTCGCCAACTCGGCCATGGCGGCGTGATCGTCGGGGACGTGTTCGAGCACTTCCGAACAAAGCACGACGGCGAAGGCCCCGTTAACAAACGGCAGGGCCAGCGCGTCGCCTTGGACTGCTTCGGCGCACTGGGCGTCGGGGGCAAACTCGCCCTCCATCGCCATGGCACCCATCATGTCGCGCACCCCTTCGACCTCGGCCCGTCCCGCATCGAGCGCCACCACGTGGGCCCCACGGCGCAGCGCCTCGAACGAGTGGCGGCCAAATCCGCAGCCGACGTCGAGGAGGGAGTCACCCGGTCGCAGCGCGAGACGGTCAAAGTTGGCGGTCAGCATCAGTTGAAATCTACGGCGTCGGGAAGGGGTTGCTTGGCGAGCACGGCCTCGTAACAGGCGGCCGTCCCGCGTGCCGTTACCTCCCAGGTGAAGCGCTCTATGACGCGACGGCGGCCCGCGAGACCCATGGACCGGCGGCGAACGGGGTCGTCGAGCAACGTGGTGATGGCCCCCGCCAGGGCGGCGGGGTTGTTCGGCGCGACGAGGAGGCCGGCCTCCGTTCCGACAACTTCGGGAATAGCGCCGCCGGTCGTGGCCACGACCGCCACGCCGCAGGCCATCGCTTCGATGGCCGGCAATGAGAAGCCTTCGTAGAGGCTCGGCACGACGGCGACAGCCGCTTCGCCGTAGAGACGGGCCATCGCCTCGTCGGTGATGCCCGAGACCGTCGTCACGCAGTCACCGAGTGCGAGTCGCTCAATCGCTCGCGCGACGGCGCCGTCGGCCTTCGGCGTGCCAATGATGACCAGTTCCAGAGGGCGATGGCGGCGAATCATCGCGGCGGCCTCGAGCAGGGGCACGAGGCCCTTCATGGCGACGTCGGAACTCGTCGTCACCATCAGGCGATGAGGAATCTCCACCACGTCCTCGTAGGGGCGAAAGACGTCGTGGTCGACGCCCACTGGCACGACCGTCATGTTCGCGAGGGCGACGCCCATCTGCTCGTGGATGTCGTGGCGGGAGTTATGCGAGACCGTCACCACCGCCGGCAGCTGTTGGACCACGCGGGTCTGCATCCGCAAGAACCCGTACCAGCGACGCACGCCGTAACGCTTAAACAGCGTCGGGGCGTGCGCTAGGGCAATGGTTCGGTCCACGGTGATGGGGTGATGCAGGGTTTCGAGAACGGAAAACCCGTCGTAGTAGAGATCAAGAACCCCGGTGGCCATGCACTGATTGTCGTGAATGATGTCGAAGTCGTGGCGTCGCTGGCGAAGGATCTTTTTCACCCGCATGCCAAAGGTCCAGGGCTCGCCGAAGCCGCCGGTGCGCATGGTGAGAAATTCGACGATGTCGGCCCAGGAGCGAAACTCGGACCACCGCGGGGTGCGGAAGGGATCGGGCTCGCGATAGAGATCGAGGCTGGGTACTGGAGTAAAACCGACGCCGTCATCTAGTTCCGGCCACGGCGGACCGGAAAAGACCTCGACGCTGTGGCCGAGCCGGACCAGTTCACGAGTGAGATGACGGGTATAGACGCCCTGTCCCCCGACGCGGGGATTACCGCGGTACACCAGGAAGGCAATGCGCAGCTTCCCGGGCGCCGCCGGGGCCGCGGCGCGGGGTGCGGGCATCTCGCGTTCGAGCGGCGCCGCGGAGTTTCGGGTGTTCGTTGGTGTCACGCGACGGGCATCCTTTTACGACTGTCTCGACACCAGCCTGAGTGACGACGTTCGACGTTGACTCTCTAACCTACGAGATTTTCTGGCCAGCAAACTACCGGACGGGAAGATTTCCCAGTCCACCTTCTAGGGCTGTCTGGAAACGCAGGTGCCAGCCGTCCTCGGCCTCGACGAGACCGGTGAGGGGGCCAAAGGAGGGGTGCCAGAAGACGGCCTGGCCGAGCACGCAGGTCCAGTGGAGGACGACGAAGGTCGCGACGTTGATGTCGCGGCTCAACCAGCCCTTGGCCTGCCCCTGCTCAATGCTCGCGGCCAGCATGCCCAGGCCCGCGGACTGGAGTTCGCGCATGCGGACGTCCTGCGGGGTTACTTTACGGAAGTGGGTCATCAAGGGCGCGAGACGGTGGGCCGCCTCGGCCGTCGCGACGGACCAGCTCTGATCTAAGAATGCCTGCAGCTGATCGATGAAAAGGTCCTGGTCGTCGTCGGCAACGGCCTTGCCCATACCGGCAATCGAGGCCGAGAACGGTTCGAGGAATCGCTGGAGGGAAACAATGACGGCCTCAACGACCAGTTCGCCCAGTGAGCCAAAGTGGTAGTAGAGCGTTGGGACCGACACATTGGCCTTGCGGGCCAGGTCGCTCACCCGCAAATTATGCAGGTCGGTGTCGCGAAGAACCTCAACCGTGGTGGCAACGATGCGGGTTTTGGTGTCGGCAGAAACTGGCGGACGGGAATCGTTCACGCGCGAACTCCGACATGAGGATAGGTCGCAAATGCCATGAATCGACTGTACCGTGAAACGTTACGACAATGAACGGTAACGGGGGACGTAGCCGCCGACGCCGAGAGCAACGGACTCCTCTGGATCGATGGAATCGTCGATGCCACCGATGACGTCAGTCACCCACGAAAGGCGGTCCCTCAGAATGCGAGTAACGCCGCCCTGCAAGGTGTCGGTCGAAATGGCGCAACTCGAGCACGCACCGCCCAACTGCACTTCGACCACACCCGTTTCGACGTCGGCCCGGACGAGAACCAAGTCGCCACCGTCTGCTTGCACGGCGGGTCGCATGAGATCGAGAAGGCTCTGGAGGGCCTTCAGTCGGCTGGCGCGTTCGTCATCAGTGAGGGACATATCTCTAGTTTGCCGTGAATTAGTCAGTTCGTGCCCTTCGCGGCAAACTCCTCGACGGCTTCGTCAAAGGCCCGCAGGGCGCGGGGGCCCCACACGGTGCCCGGTCCCCCGTTCATCATGATTACCACGCCGGCCGTTTCGGCGATGGCCTCGCGCGAAATCCCCAGACGAGCCGCGGCGCGCGAATGGGCCACGATGCAACCGTCACACTCCCTGGTCATGGCGACGGCCAAGGCGAGTAGTTCTTTGGTGGTCGTCGGCAGTGCACCATCAACCATGGCGGCCCGGGAGAGCTCGGCGTAGCCCCGCATGACGTCGGGAATCAGTCCCCGCAACGCGAGGGCCGGGCCGCGAAGTTCTTCTCGTACCTCGTGTGCGTGGTCCATATCTCTTCCCTCGATTCTCTTCAGCAGTCCGCTATTCCTTAGGATAGGACGGTGAACGTTATCGACGAACTGCTCGCCCACAACCGCGCATACGTCGCCGGTCACGGTCATCGGGAGATGCCGACCATCCCCCAGTTGCACCTCGCGGTGCTGACGTGCATGGACTCCCGCCTCGACCTCTTTGGCGCCCTCGGGCTCAATCTTGGCGAGGCCCACCTCATCCGCAACGCCGGTGGCATTGCCTCCGACGACGCCGTTCGGTCACTGCTGTTGAGCCAACGACTCTTGCAGACCACGGCAATCATGGTGATTCACCACACTCGTTGCGGCCTCGAATCCTTCAACGAGGAGACCCTGCAGGCGGAGCTGGAGTCAACCTTCGGCGAGCGACCACCATTTGTCCTCGGTGCGTACGACGACGTCATCGAAAGCGTGCGCGACACGGTCGCCACGTTGCGAAAGAGCCTGTTCGTTTCAACGACCGATATACGCGGGTTCGTCTTTAACGTCGACGACGGTGATCTCGTCGAGGTCTCGCTGTAAGAAGGTCGGCCCTGGGCCGACTACTCAACCGAAGCGGCCGAGGGTGTAGTTCAGCGTCCGGGTGTCCTTGGGGTCATTGAAGATCTTCTCGGTCGTCGAGAACTCAATCAACTCACCGGCCCGGTCGTCGCCCATCAACAAGAAGGCGCAGTCGTCAGAAATTCGAGCGGCCTGCTGCATGTTGTGGGTCACGATGATGATGGTGACCTTCTCGCGAAGCTCGGCCATCAGCTCTTCGATGCGCAAGGTAGCGATTGGGTCGAGGGCCGAGGTCGGTTCGTCCATCAAGAGAACTTCGGGCTTCATGGCGAGCGCACGAGCGATGCAGAGGCGCTGCTGCTGGCCACCGGAGAGTCCGGTTGCGGCCGCCTTCAGACGGTTCTCCACCTCGTCCCAGAGTGCGGCACCACGCAGCGACTCCTCGCAAGCGTCGTCGAGAACTGACTTCTTACGAACACCGCTCAGGCGCAGGCCGGAGACGACGTTGTCGTAAATCGACATCGTGGGGAACGGATTGGCGCGCTGAAAGACCATGCCGATACGCGAGCGCAGCTCGGTCAACGTGATGTCACCGCGGTAGATGTCCGTGCCTTCGAGGAGGATGTCACCGGTCACCTTGGCGCCGGGTGTGAGGTCGTGCAAGCGGTTCAGTGCGCGCAGCAACGTCGTCTTGCCGGAGCCCGAGGGACCGATCAAGCTGGTCACGCGATTCTTCACTACGTCAAACGTGGCGTCGCGCACCGCGGTGCGACCATTGAAGGAGACCGCGACGTTGCGCAGGCTCATCGCCACCGGACCGCGGTTCGCAACCTCGGCCTCGAGGTGCGCCATTAATTCCTGCGCGGCATCCTGCACTGACGTGGGCTCGATGTTCACGTTCTCCATGGATGGATCCTTTTCTCGAACGAGCTCTCGCTACCTAAAGGGCGCGTGAACTTCTCTCCCTAGCAAGGTACGAGGGTCAGGCAACCGCAACGAAACAAGAAGGTTAACTTTGCGTGACATCGAAGCAAAACTTCCTTGACGTCCCCGTTCGGGGAGTTAACACGCCCGAAACATGGCACGCGCGCAGAGGCCCATTGCAATTTCTTGGTTTCGCCTAAAGTAGAGCACGGGGGCACGACGATTTAGCAAGGGGTTTTGAATGCGTATTGGTGTTCTCACTGCCGGCGGCGACGCGCCCGGCCTCAACGCCGCTATCCGCGGGCTCGGTCACATGGCCCTGCGCGACGGCCACGAACTCATTGGTATCGCTAACGGCTGGGCCGGTCTGGCTGACGAATACAGCGGTCGCTCGCTGGAAAACAGCGACATTAACTACATCGTGGGCCAGGGTGGCACCCTCCTCGGCACCGCCCGCTACAACCTCGACAACCCGCCGGGGGGTCGCGAACGCATCCTGACCGCCATTGACGAGCACCTCGACGCCGTAGTCGCCATCGGTGGCGACGGCACCCAGCGCATCTCCCACTGGCTGGCCGAGCGCGGTGCACCCATTGTTGGCGTGCCCAAGACGCTCGACAACGACCTGCTGGGCACCGACTACTGCATCGGCTTCGACACGGCCGTCTCCATCGTCGCCGAGTCGCTGGACCGCCTCATCACGACCGCGGCCTCCCACCACCGCGTCATGGTCGTTGAGACGATGGGTCGCGCAACTGGGTGGGTCGCCGCCATGGGTGGTCTCGCCGGTGGCGCTGACCTCATCGTCATCCCCGAATTCCCGACCACGATGGACGAGATCATCGCCCACGTGACCCGTCGTCGCACCTCGGGCTACGGCTTCTCGATCGTCGTCGTGGCCGAGGGCATCAACCTCGAAACGCTCGGTGGCCACGAGGCCAATGGCGTCCCGACCGAGGGTATTGGTGGCGTACGCCTGGCCAGCCGCGGTGTGGGCGCCTTCGTCGCCAATCGCATCGACGAGCACGGTGGCTTTGAAGTGCGAACGACGGTGCTGGGTCACCTGCAGCGCGGTGGCTCCCCCACCGCCTACGACCGCATCTGGGCCACCCGCGTCGGTGCGGCCGCCTACGACGCCGTTATCGCCAAGGAGTTCGGCAAGATTCCGGTCGTGCGCGGCAACCAGGTCATGCTGGCGCCACTCACCGAAATCGCCAACGGCCAGCGCCAGGTCCCGCGCGAGCTCTACGAGCTCTGCACGGCCTTCTTCTAGAGCGCGTCACTCCCGTGGGGGCCGAGTTGGCCCGTGCGGTAGTGCTTGCGGCACAGCACCTGGTAGTGAACGATGCCGGAGTGAACATCACCGGTCACGACTTGTGAGCCCACGCGAGCGACTTCGCCATTAACCACGCGAGCGTTGCAACGGCCCTTTTGGCCGCACCAGCAGCTCGACGTCAGGGGCAGCTCCTGGCATCGATCGGCAATCGCGAACAGTCGCGCCGAGCCGGGAAAGACGTTGAGCAGGAAGTCGGCCGAGAGACCAAAGGCGTGCACGTCAACCCCTTCGTCATCGACGAGTTGGGCGAGTGCGTCAATCTGGTCGGCCGTCGCGAACTGCACCTCGTCGATGACCAGAATATTGTCGCCATCGTCGAGTAAGCGAGCGATAGCCGGCGTGAGGTCCGATCCGGGCGCCATAGCGTCGGCTTCGGCTTCGATGCCGATGCGACTGGTCACCATGCCGGTCGCCGACCGGTCCCCGAAGGTCCACAGGGCCACGTCACTTCGACCCTCTCGTAACTGCCAGCACAGCTGCAGCGCCAGTGTGGACTTGCCGGCCGCCATCGTGCCGTAGGTAAACGTAAGTTCCGCCATCGTGATTCCTGTCTCGTGTGCCGCTCACGATAACACCACGACGAACCCCCAGAACTGGCCGGTGCGCTGACTAGATTGGGGCCATGGATATTTCCCTTCGCGCCGTGGCCTACATCCGAAACGACCGCTCCGAGGCGCTCGACGACAACTGGACTGACGTCGTCAGCACCATCGAACTGGCCGCTGACGTGCCGGGTGAGTCGCTACGTGGACTCGACGAGTTCAGCCACGTCGAAATCGTGTTCTTCGCCGACTGGGCCGAGGACGTCCCGCCGGGACCGTGGCACCGCCACCCCCGCGGCAACACCGACTGGCCCGACGTAGGCATCTTTGCGCAGCGCAACAAGGACCGCCCGAACCGCATTCTGCTGACCACCGTGGAGATCGCTTCGGTCAACGAGCGCTCACTCACGGTCCGTGGCCTCGACGGTATTGACGGCACGCCCGTGCTCGACATCAAGCCGGTCTTTCGCTGGAGTGTGCCGACCGGTGAGGTACGTGCCGCCGCCTGGAGCGAAGAGCTCGGTCAGAGCAACTAGTGGCCGCGGGCCACGCGCGCGAGCACTTCGTCGCGCCGTGGACACATACCGGGACCGAAACTCGAGATAGCGATGGAGGCTGCGGCATTGGCGTTTTCCATCGCGGCCGGCAATGACGCTCCACCGAGCAGTTCGGCCAACGTCACGCCATTGTGCACGTCACCGGCGCCGTTGGTGTCAATCACGTTGGTGACGTAGCCCGGCACCGAGTAGACCCCCGTGCTGTCCACGCCGACGCATCCTCGCGCGCCGTCACGAACGACGACGCCACGTCGAGACCACTGCGTGTAGAGCGCCTGCGCGGCCAACGTCGCGTTATTGGCCTTCGTCAGGTACGTCGCTTCGTGGTTGTTGCACAACAGCCAGTCGGTGCGGGCCAGCACCCGGCGAAGTAGCGGCAGCGGGATATCGGCCACGCGGGGGCCCGGGTCAAAGGCGACGACGATGTCGTCGGGAAAAGCGCAGAGCCACGCCACAATCGTTTCGGCAATTTCGGGGTAGACCACGTTGTAGCCGGAGAAGTAGACGACGTCACCCGACCGCAGGACGACGGCCTCGAGGTCACTGGGTTGCAGGGTCAGTTCGGCACCCGGTGAGGTCACGAAGGTGCGCTCACCGGAGCGCTCGACGAGGACGGCGCAGACGCCCAGATCCTTCTGTCCCCGTGGTGGCACCAGGACTTCGATTCCTTCCGCTTCGAGGGCCCGCTGGGCCATCGAACTAAAGGCCCCGGCGCCCAGTTGGCCGACGTAGGCCGCCTCGCGCCCCTGACGAACGACGGCACTCATGATGTTGAAGCCACCGCCGGCGTGAACGAGACGTTGGTGGGCAAGGGCATCCCCTCCGCGCACCGGCAAGGTGTCGATGTGGAGGGCCACGTCGACCATCACGGTGTCGACGGCAACGACGCGTGGCGATGGCGTGGTGCTCATGTCAGAGACCCCGCTCAATCCACTCCGCGCTCGTGCAGACGGTGGCCTGACGGGGGAACACCTTGGCCATCAGCAGTTCGTGCACCTCGCGGTCTGTGTCGGCGCAGCAGTCGCTCAGCACGGTGAGTTGGTAGTCGAGGTCGGCCGCTTGGCGGACCGTCGAGAGCACGCAGCCGCCAGTGGCAATACCGCACAAGACCAGCGACGTGGCGCCACAGGCGCGCAGCAAGATGTCCAGATCCGAACCACTAAAGGCACTCACGCGACGCTTGACGACTACAACGTCGTCGGCACTGCGGCCGAGCCCGTCGACGAGCTGCGTCGCTGGTGAGGACTCATCCATCGAGAACGTCGACTTCAGGGCGGCGAATGACTGGTTATTGACACTAATTTCGGGTGTTCCCTCGCGAAAGGCCACCCGCACGAAAAAGACGGGGACGTTGGCCTCGTGGGCGAAGTCCACCGTCCGGCGAACGGCCTCGATCAACGCCGGTGCCTGGTCGGCTACCCGGGCCACGATGCCCTGTTGGTAGTCCATCACGACTAACGCGGTGGCCATGGTTCTAGGCTTTGTCCAGCGCCGTCTGCAGGGTCACGATCGCCTTGAACTCCTGCGAGAGAACGCTGGTCCGCTGAGAAATCTGCTTCACGGTCAGCGGCGCCTTCTTGCCCTCGAGGATCAAAATCTCACTCTTGGACACCGCCAACTGGTTGTTGGCGAACGTCGTAATCAGCGCGTTGTACTTGCTCGAAGGACCGTCGGCGTGGCGCAGAAGTTCTTGTGCGTCGCCCTCGAGGCAGTAGCTCGCGAAGGCCCCATCGTTGGCGGTGACGTTCTTCGCGGCCAAAGCCTGGGAGTCAACTTGAACGGCGTAGAGGGTGGCCGAGTCACCCACGTTCCAGCCGCGGAACGTCAGCTTGGTCTTTCCGGCCTCCACGTTGAGCAGGTAGGTCTCGGTCGCGATTTGGGCCGTGGTGTAGTAAATCGCGCCCTCGTCGGCGGCGAGCAGCTGCACCGTCTTGTCCTTGGCGGCCGCGTTATAGGCCGTGGCGAGCAGGGTTACGTCCTGGCTCATCTGACCGATGGTCTTGAGATAGGGCGCGCCGACGTTGGCCTTGACGGCGGCCTTGACCTCGGCGATAAGGGCAACAACACCGTCGTAAGCCGACTTCTGCAGCGTGGCGTGGTTCGCCTTGCAACTCTTCGTGACGCAGAAGAAGAAACTGCGGATGTTGTTGACGTAGAGGTCACCCGACGTCAAAATCGTCTTGACCGAGGCCGGCATCGCCGTTGCGGATACGGTGGCGGCGGGCGTGAAGACACTCGCGGCGCCCAGCAGGGTCAGTCCCGCCAATGCGGTACGGGGGCGAAAAAACGACATGGTGGGGGACTCTCTTTCGTTGCGACCACCCTAGCGAACTTTCCTTCGCCACCCCTCCGTGTCCTACCCTACGTAGATGGCCACCACTGCGACCGCTTCCTCTTCGAACCGACCCCATCGACGCTGGCATTGGCGGGTCGCGGCCCTCGGCGGCGGACTGGCGTTCGTGCTGTCGACGACCATAACGACCGCGACGGCGAGTCAAACCACTCGTCCGACGAATGAGAACGCCGTCGAGCTCGGTACGGCGCTCTTCTCGGACCTCGTCACCGCCAACGCCAAAGTGGCGTCGACACTCTTCTTTCCCGAATCGGCCTACGTCGAGATGAAGACGGGCCAACTACCGAACCCGGCGGCCGACTACACCAATCGCCTCTTGGCCTTTTACTCCCTTGACGAGGCCGCCTACCACCGCTATCTCACTGCGGGCGGACAGCCCCGACTTCTGCGCGTACTGTCGGACCCCTCGCAAGCGCAGTGGATCGCCCCGGGTGTCTGTGAGAACAACGTCGGCTACTGGCACCAACCACCGATCCGACTCGTCTACCGCCAGCGCGGCGTCGTGAAGTCAGTGGCCATTGATTCCCTCATCTCGTGGCGGGGTCGATTCTTTGTCGTCCACCTCGGTCCTAATCCTCGGCCCGTCAACGTTGGCACTGTGGATCAACCCGAGCGGGGCGCGGGCCTACCGGGTCCGGCCGGCGGTTGCTAGGGCCTAGCCCCGCGGACCGACAATGGCGCCGTGGCCTGTGACGAGCGCGGCGCTCGAACCAAAGTCACTCGTCGAGAGTCCATTGATGAACGGCCACAGGGCGTGCGTGGGGTCCGGCACGGCGAGTCCGCCCTGCTCGATGACGACGGGGTCAACCCAGCCCCGAAGGAACTGGCCCGAGGCGCTGAGCGTGACGTGGACAACCCCGGAGAGCGCTAAGTCACCGGCCGAGGAGAAGGCGTCGTAGTTGGTGAAGTCACCCATGGAGTAGACGATGAGGTGTCCTCGGTACCACTGCATGCCTCGCCAGACGTGCGGCCCACTAGCGAGGACTAGGTCGGCACCGGCGTCAATGGCCTGGTGAGCCGTGACGAAGGGATTGCCCCGATTCTCGCCGTAGTAGTACTCGCTCTGGCGCGTCACGTGGTCGGCCGTCTCACCTTCGGCGCCCGTGTGGAGATAGACCACCACGATTGAGGCGTGATGGCGGGCCGTCGTGATGAGCCCCGTGACTTCACTGGGCACGAGGAAGTTGTTCGTCAAGTAGTACGGCGCGAGATCGACGAAGGCCACGGTGATGCCGTGACTCGTGACGTAGCCAATTTGGCCGGGCAGACCGGCCTGGACAATGCCGGCCGAGCGAAGCGCGGCCGAAGTCTGGGCCACACCAGCCGCACCGAAGTCGTAACTGTGGTTGTTCGCCGAATTCAGCACTGAGAAGCCGGCGGCGCGATACACCTCGGCGTACGAGGGTGGCACCCGAAAGGCGTAGCAATCGCTCGAGCTACTCCCGCACTTCGACGACGTCGCCGTCGTCATCGTTCCCTCGAGATTGCCGAAGGTGATATTGGCCTTGAGTAGCGATCGCACCGGCGCAAATTCGGCCGAGGGAACGGCGGGCAGGGTTGGCGTGTAGCCAAGATCAGTGTCGCCCACGGCGGCCAAGGAAATGCTCGCGGCCCGCAGTGTCGTCGTGGTGGTGGGAGTCGGCAGCGTTGTGGTTGACGTCGTGGTCGGCGAGACCGAAGCACCGTGGTGCTGAACGGCGACCCAGCCCGCTCCGGCCGCAACCAGAAGGAGTGCCACTACGGCACCAAGGAGAGGACGGCGCGACGACGGACGGCGGTGCCGACCGGTCACCACGGGGTGGCCTCCCCCACCTGGCGGCGGGCGAAGACAGCGAAGAAGTCCTTGGTGCTCGAATACAAGAAGCGGGTCGGGATCTGATTCGGGTTCGCGACGTCCAGCTGCGGCGCAACCGCGTCTCGCCCACCGTAGGTGACGAAGATGGGCCACTCGGGATTGATGTCCAGTTCCATGGCCGTCACCGCGTGCAGGCGAACCATCACTGCCGCCATTGAGGCCGCCGTCTGAAACGGTGCCGCGGCGTAGAGCAGATTGCCGTGCTCGTCAATACCAATCGCCGATCGCCAGACCGCGGGTACTCCCCCGAGGGTGAGTCCCCAGCGGGCGTTGTCCGCCGTGGCCGACGTCGGTCGGCCCCCACTCACCAGCAGCGAGAGGTTCTGACGGGCCATCACGACTGAGGGAGGCGGGGTTGCCCCACCGCGCCAGGATTCAATGGCCAAGGCGCCCGTTCGGTAGCGAACCAGCGTCGCCTCACCCTTCACCATCGGAAAGTACAGGGTGTGGTTCGTGTAGAAGCCAGCGGCCTCATCGGCCTCGTAGAAACCGGAGTTGAACGTCGCCAGTAACCGTGGCAGACCACTGGTGGGCACTTGCTGGGGACCACGCGACAACAACGTCGGACCGGGCCCCTTGTACCCCGGGTAGAGCCCGAGGTCGATGCTGCTCGTGCGCAGCCAGGCCGCGTACGCCACTATCGACGCAGCCTGACCCGTGGGGTGAAAGGTCGTGATTGCGACCGGCTTCGCCCCGTCCCAGGTGTCGACAACGTGCCACGACAAGCAGACGCCACGAACGCACGACGGCGGAGGGCCAGGACTCACCACTCGGGCTGCGACGTGGCGAGCGACGGTGGTTGGCGGCACTGGCTTCGTGGCCGACGAGTGCGTAGGCGTCGGCACCAAGGTGGCGACGAGGCCTACGGCGAGCGCTACGGCGACCACGGCCGCGACTGCGTACGTGACAGTGGAAGAACGGCGCCGCCGCCGAGGGGCGGCGTGGCGCCCCCGCGAGGCCGGCCGTCGCTTAGTCACAGCAGCTATCGCGCCAGCCACAGGAGCGGCACTTGAAGTGGGCGTGCTCCGGGTGCAGCGCCCCACCACAGTGGGGACATTCACTAAAGATGGCGAAGCGGTTTGCGCAAACGTCGTTCTGCTCGCTTGGCGTAGTCATTTCTCCAGACTCCCAAAAATGCACGGAGGAGTGGTGGATAGGGGTTCGGAAGAATTAGCCTCGGCCCATGGATCAACTCACCTCCTACGCCGATCTCGTGGCCCTCGCCGTCGAGCACGGCGAGTCCCTCGGTGCCACCGACGTCGTCGCCCGCATCGAAGAAATTCGCACGCAGTACGTGGCGCTTCGTGACGGTCAACTGCAGACCTCGAGCGACGACACGGACCTGGGCTTAGGCATTCGTGTGCTCTTCGCCGGGGCCCTCGGGTTCGCCGCCACCATCGAGCTCCATCCCGATGCCGTTCGCGACACCGTGGCCCAGGCCTGCGCCTCGGCGCGGGCCGTTCGGGCCACCCAGAGCGACGACGTGACGTTTGCCGCCGAGGTTGGTCACGGCGTCGTCGACTGGTCGTCCACCTTCGACATTGACCCGACAACGGTGCCCCTGAGTGACAAGGTGGCGCTCCTTCGTCGCTGGAGTGACGTCGTCATGGCGAACGAGGCCATGTCCCACGCCATGGCTTCCGTCCACGCCGTCTCGGAGATCAAGTACCTGGCCGACAGCCGTGGCACCCGCGCGACCCAGCGACGCGTTCGACTTCAGGCCGTGGTGGAGGCCGTGGCCACGTCGGCCGACGGCAGTGATGTTGAGACCATGACCACCGTCGCCCCACCGGTTGGGCGAGGCTGGGAGTACCTCCTGGGAGAGGGCTGGGACTGGGAGTCCGAGGTTGCCGCTCTCCCGGGCCTTCTCATCGAGAAGCTCGACGCCCCCTCCATCGAGGCTGGTCGTTACGACCTGGTGATCGACCCGACCAATCTCTGGTTGACCATTCACGAGTCAATCGGGCACGCCACCGAGCTGGACCGGGCCCTCGGCTACGAAGCGGCCTACGCCGGCACCTCCTTCGCTACGCCCGATGGACTCAACACCCTGCAGTACGGTTCGTCACTGATGAACGTCACCGGCGACCGAACCGTCGAGCACGGTCTGGCGACGGTGGCCATTGACGACGAAGGAGTGGCGACCCAGTCCTTCGATCTCATTCGTGACGGTGTACTCGTCGGCTACCAGTTAGACCGGGCCGTTGCTGGCGTCTTCGGTCTCGAGCGCTCCAACGGCTGCGCCTACGCCGACTCGGCCCTCCACACGGCCATGCAACGTATGGCCAACGTCTCACTCCAGCCCGCCCCGACCCCGGGCCCGACGACCGACGACCTCATTAGTCGAGTCGAGCGAGGCATCTACGTCGTTGGCGATAAGAGCTGGTCCATTGACATGCAGCGCTACAACTTCCAGTTCACCGGCCAGCGGTTCTATCTCATCGAAAACGGTCGCATCACCGGTCAAGTGCGGGACGTTGCCTACCAGGCAACCACGACCGACTTTTGGCGCTCGATGGAGGCCGTGGGCGGTACCTCGACGTACCTCCTCGGTGGTGCGTTCAACTGCGGCAAGGGACAACCGGGGCAAGTGGCTCCCGTTAGTCACGGGTGTCCCAGCGTGCTGGTGCGCAACATCAACATTCTCAACACCCGAGAGGAGGGCGGACAGTGACCGCCAATCAGCTACTCCCCGCCGACCTGCTGATCGAACAAGGACTGGCGGCCGCCACGGCCGCCGACTGCGTCATTCTCGTGGAAGAACTGTCCGAAGCTGAGGTCCGCTTCGCCAATAACCGCACCACGACCAACGGTGTCCGTCGAGGCCGTCGCGTCACCGTTATTGCGATGAGCGACGGCCCGTCGGGTCGCAGCGTCGGTGTCGCGTCGCGTTCAGGTGCCGTTGACATTGTCGAACTCGTTCGCCACGCTGAAGCAGTCGCCACCGCGGCCGAGCCGGCTGCTGACGCCCACCCCCTGGCGCCCGCCGTTCTCGACAGCGATTTCGGGGACGCACCGGCGATGACGAGCCTCGACGTGCTCGCCCCCTTCCTCAGCGACCTCGGCCCGGCCTTTACGCGGGCCGCGGGTGCCTCGACGACCCTGGCCGGCTTCGCGACTCACCGCCTCATGACGACCTACCTCGGCACCTCGTCGGGACAGCGCCGTCGTTTCGTGCAGCCCACCGGCAGTCTCGAGTTCTCGGGACGCAGCCACGGGGGCAGCCGCTCGGCCTGGATCGGCGTTGGCACGACCGACTTCCGCGACATTGAGCTGGCCGCTGTTGAGGAGCAGTTGAACCGTCGTCTGGGCTGGGCCGAACGGACTATTCCCGTGGAGGCCGGGCGCTACGACGTGGTGCTGGCCCCATCGGCCGTCGCCGACCTGATGGCCTACGTCTACTGGACTCGCGGCGGGCAAGACGCCGAGGACGGGACGACCGCCTTTTCCGCACCCGGCGGTACTCGCGTCGGGGA
>Ga0007804_1000441_pt1 | contig 15150 bp, 27 predicted proteins | sample CryBogCBE25Aug07_FD_60367 | JGI IMG/M metagenome (GOLD analysis project Ga0007804, IMG submission 60367) | Freshwater microbial communities from Crystal Bog, Wisconsin, USA - CBE25Aug07 | ecosystem: Environmental > Aquatic > Freshwater > Lake | place: Crystal Bog, Wisconsin, USA | collected... | reverse complement strand
GTACATGAAGATCTAAAAAAGTTATCCACAGGGTGCGAAGGATCTTCGCACCCATTTGACAAACGAAAAAACTTCGTGCTATGAAAAATCACGGTCGAGATAGAGACCGCAACTTGATGGAGATTGACATGACCGCTTCCAACACCACCGCCGCCGTCGAAGTGTTCCTCGCCGCCAAAGCGCAGGCCGATCAGGCCGAGGCCGTCCTCAAGGCCGCAAAGGCCGACGTGGTCGCCATCGTCGGCGGCTACGGCTTCCTCGAAGGCGAGACCGCCGACCTCGATGTCGCCGTCCAGTCCCGGGCCTCAATCAACGAGAAGCTCCTCCTGCAGTTCCTGACGCAGGCCCAGATCGACGCCTGCAAGGTCGAGGGCGCCGCCTACCCCGTCGTCCGCATCAAGGCCAAGAAGGCCCGCAAGGCCGCCTAATCATCAACTAGGGGGACGAGTTCCCCCACTCACACCGGAGAACGACATGAAAAAGCTCATCGACGCCTACCGCGCCAACCCCATCATCGCCAACGCCATGCGGATCGTGATCTACTCGAAGCGCCACCCGATGGCCGCGTGCATGCTGGCGCAGGAAGACATCGCGCTGCTCGACAAGGCACGCAACCAACTCAAGCCGGTGGCCGAGAAGCTCGCCGCAGTCGTGCAGGGGGAGGCCTTCTGATGCCCCACCCCGTCCACACCTCCCGCCGCCAGCGAGATGGCGTCTACGAGATCTACTACTTCGACCGCCTAGTCGGATGGGTCAGCCAAGGCTCCATGAGGGCCTCCGGCAGGCCAATCTGGCGAGCCCTGTCCACGCAGGGCGACTTGCGCCACGCCCACTCCTTGGCCTCCGCACGGGCCGCAATACTGGAATTTACGAGATGAGCCCCGCAACCTTCAAGCAGACGATGGACAGCCTCGAACTCACCACCGCCGACGTGGCCCTGATGATGGGCGTCACCCAGCGCAGCGTCCAACATTGGCTGGCCGGTACGTCGCCCGTCCCGCAGCCCTGCGCGCTGATCCTGCAGGGGATCTACGATGGCCTGCTCACGATAGAGTGGGTCGGGGACAAGCTGGTGCTCGAATTGCAGATCAACTGACGCGCGAGGGGGCGCCGTCAGTTGTGGGGGCCGGGGGCACGTACTGCGTCCCCCGGCCCCCTTCCGTTTCAAAAGGGCAGGGGGTCGTCAATCGGCGCCTTGCTGTCCGGTATCGCGTCCAGCGGATCCCGGGGCGGACCCGAGACCCTCTCGACCTGACACCCGGGGAAGCTGGCCTTGACCGCCGCCAGCCCGGGATAGTTAGCCAGAAGCCTACCTATCTCTGACATTGTGTAGACTTCGACATGCCTGCCCTGCGCCGCCACCAGACGCAGGTCCAGATCGTTTTTAACGACCGCCACGACCGTCCCGTCGGGTGTCACGGCCTCCCACACCTCGGGCGCCAACAAATGGGCTCCAGCGACCTCCGCAGCCCTGTCCAGAGCCCTCCACGCCGACAGCATGCGCCCGGCCTCCGCCTTCACGTCCTGCAGATTGCCGTGCCAGATCGCGCAGTTGAGCTTGTACCGCTGCCGGTCGAACTTCTCGCGCAGCTCCCTGCCCACGAGCAGCCGCAGCCGGTCGCGGCCCCACTTCTCCTCCATCGCCACCGCGACCATGTCCACGTCGTCGAGGTGCTCCCGCCCGGCGATATACATGCCGGGCGTCTCCTGCCACTCCGGGAAGCCCCTCTCAGTCGTCGGCATGCCAAAGTGCGTCCGCGTGCCCTTGGGCCACGCCTTGGACTTGTATGGGGCCTTAGACATCGGAGAACTCCCTCCCGAGGCGCAGGCCGCTGACCCGCCTGTGCCTGTCCGTCATCACGAACTCAATCACGCCCTGATTGATCATGGCGTTGACGTAAATCTTGGCCTCCAGCTCGCTGATTTTGAACTCATCCGCCACCATGCCCACGATATACCTGCCCAGCTTGGCCGTCTGGGGCTTATGCGACAGGGGCGCCATGTCCCCGCCGCGCTCCTCGATCTTTTCGATCACGAAGTTATTGATCCGGGGCGGGACCACCGTCTCCGCCGCCTCAATCTGATCGGCGGGCAGCGGGCCACCGCGCCCATTCACATGGGCCGCCACCCAGTCCCACATGGACGGGTAGAACCGCTGCAGGAGGAACCCGTCCTTGGTCTTCGCCCGGTGCTCATTGCTCAACCCGAGGCGCCAAACGTTCTTGATCGCTGGCCTGTCAAGGTACAGCTTGAGGCTCGTCCACTCGCCGTCCGAGTAAGACTGGCACTCGACCAGCCTCCAGTCGCCCTCCGCCGCCAGCTCGACCTCATCGACGTTCAACTTCAACGTCCGGCCGCCCACCCTCGCCTTCTGACCTTCCATATCAACCCCCACTGTTAGCTGAACTTAAATAATATTAACCACTCATCAGCCTGTCAACTCACCACCCACCGCCTCCCCTTAACTTGCGGGGGAGGCCCGGAGCGACAGCGCAGGGCCGATCCCGCGCCACTCCGCACTATCAATCCCCGGTCGAGAACGAAGGCGCGGAGCGACCTTCGAGACCCTCCATTGCTTCCTGCTGAAGTCATCCTCCCGCCGTGCGGGGGGATTATTACTAAGGTAATATCACCAAGACTTCAGCAAGAACTGCGGAGGTTGACCGGAGGTTAGCGGAGGTTGGTCAGTTTTTCCCGGATTTCTGGGCTTTTCAACCTCCGCTATCCTCCGCGTCACTCCCACGCCCGCTTGACGTCGTCAACATGAACGTCGCGGTAGTATTTGACGCTCTCCGGCATCAGACGCATGAAGTCCTCAGTGTGGTGCCAGACCAATTTGTAGCCCTCTGGGGAAACCAAAGACCAGCGTTGGATGACGAGGCGGGGTATCCACAGCCCCCTCATCAGGCGGGCCTTCCAGCGGCGCTTGGAGACTGGTTTGATGCGCTTCATAAGAAACCCTCCGGGAGGATCATGCGGTTGTTGATGCCCTTGCCGGTGATTTGCGCGAAGTCAGGGGTGAAACTGTGATGCAGGCGGAAGGCTTCCGGCTGATGATGCGTGAACATCCGCATGGCACTCTCATCCGCGCGGCTCTCAATGGCCGCCGTCTGCAGGCCGTCCATGAACATGAGGCTCGTGGCGTGGCCAAGGCGACGATAGAAATCTTCGTTTACAAAAGCAAAGGGATCTCCAGCCGCCTCCATGATCTTGGTCTCAACCCACTCACCATTGACGACCGAGATGCCACGGACGACCATAAATGGCTCAAACGGGATGACCTTCACGGGCATCAAGTTCTGGGCGCTGACGATGGCTGGCGCCGCAAACAGAGACGCCATGCCGGTGAGAAAGCCCCTGCGTGATGATGTTAAGCTCATGCTATTTATCCTCCAATGCTTTGCGGCATATGTTTGCGATACAAGTGTTGCCCCAATTATCCGCCACGCGGGCGGCTTCCCGCAGCGCGGCTCTCAACTTTTCAATTTGCGGATCAAGGGTAGAGAAGCGCCGCTCGTCCGCCACCATCTTGTGGAGGGCAGTGGAGACCTTGGCCTCCACCTCCTCGCTGATCTCCGCCGGGATCACTTCACGCGGCGTCATCGTTCTCGTCCTGCGCCAGCGCATCAAGAATGATGCGGTCGATTTCAGGGCTGAAGCGGTCGCGCCGGTTGTTGACGCGAGCCACCTCAATCAGGGCCTGCCTCAACCTCTTGATTTTGTCGGCGGCCCGCACCTTGAAGGGCGTCGGGCCACTCTTGAGTTGCAGGCCTTGAGTTGCGAGAAAGTCCTCCAGCTCCTTCAGCGCCAAGCGCCCAAAGCCGGGGACGCGCAGCCACTCGTGGCCAGCAAGTTCAACAACATCCCCGAGCGTATCCATGTTCTCCGCCATCAGGCAGTTCCACAGACGCGACGAAATTTTGAACCGGATGTCTCTGACTTCAATATCCAACGCGCTCATTGGACGCCCCCTTCGTTCATGTCTTCGATCTTGCGGGCAGTGTCGATGATTTCCTGCACGCTGGCGGTGAAGGTGCGCAGGTTCTTTTCGAAGTTCACCTCATCACTCGTCATGTTGATAGCCTCGGCCACGAGGAATGCGAGGCTGGTCATGATGACGGGGCCACCCTTGCCCTTCATGATGATCCGCATGCGGTGGATGGTTTTTTCGCACTCGTGTGCGACGCGCTCGGTGTCAAATTCCATGATGTTCCCCTCTAGTCGATTGATCCAATTACCTTGAGGCCTTGCATCTTCGTGCTCTTGTCCGCGACCTCGTAGGACAAGACTTGGTTGGACAGCCACGTGTCCACCATCATTTCGGCCACCTTCTCGGGGAGGTCGAATTGCTGGGAAATGATCGCCGGGGCGTAGCGCCCCTGCTTGCGCGTCTGCGAGTAGCTCGACAGGGGCTTGCCATTGAACCACGCAGTCCTGATGACATTCAGGATCTGCTGGCACTTGGCCTTGTCGGGCCAGACGGCGGACGCCTGCTTCTGCTCCCGGCTGAGTTTGGCGTAGAGACTGCCCTTGCCGGTCATGTCATTCAGAACCACCTTCTTCAGCTCGAACGGCATGCGCCACCCGTCCTCGGCCGACTTGATCTTCTTGGCGTGGATCTCGCCGACTGTCTCGCCCTCCTCGCGCTCGATCGCGTAGAGGAAGTCCGCCGCGCCGTCGAAGACGGTCGAGCCCCGCAGGTTGCCCTGACGTGAGGTATGGTGGACGCCCACCACCGTCGTCTTGAACGTCTGCCGGACGGCGTCGCAGGCGCCGATGAAGAGCGTCATGTCCTTCTGGAGGTTCTCGTCGGCGCCCGGCAGCACGCGGCTGACGGTGTCGACGAAGACGGCCACCGGCGCGCCCGAGATCGTGGAGATGTGGCCCACGGTATTGATCAGGCGCGTGACGTCGCCCGCCGCCATGAAGTTCATGGTCTCGTGGATCAGGAAAAAGGGCACGTTGTTGTGGCTGATCCCGTTTTCCTTCTTCCAAGCGTGGATCCGATACTTCATGTCGCCCACGCCCTCGGAGGAGATGTAGACCACCGGCCCGTGCTTCAGGATCTTCTTGCCAAACCACTCGGGCAGGCCCGAGGCGATCGAGAGGGCCTTCCCCAGCTCGATGAAGGACTTGCCGCACCCGGGCGGCCCGTAGGTCAGGCCAAAGCCCATCTCGACCATCACGTCCTCGATGATGTAGGTCGGGTCAGGGAGGGCGTCGATGCCGTCGAGGTCGAGGAAGGCGAAGACGCCGTCCGGCCTCTTGATCTCGGCCTTGATCTCGCCAGTCTCGGGGTCGAAGAAGTACGTCTTGGTCTCGGGCTCCGGCCCGGCCCTATCGTCGAAAGGGCGGCCGGGCTTCTCCACCGCCGCGTGCTGCGCGACCTTGCCGTCCCACTGCTCCAGCGCGTTCTCCCACTTGGACCTGAACATCGAGATGCCCCGGTCTTCGCGCTCCAGCAGGTCGGCGTTCGAGACGCCGGGCGCGTTGAGGCGCGTCTTCACCTTCCGCTCGTAGGTGGCGAAGGTCTCCAGCAGGAACTTCTCCGACAGCGGCCCGAGGTCGCCGGGGCACTCCCGCTTGAGGTCAACGACCGCGCCCCACACCATCTTGGCCATGTAGTCCTCGCGGCCGTCGACGATGCTGCCGAACGGGTCGACCGCCTGCGCGGGTGACGCAGTTTTTTCGCGCTCCCCTGTTACAGGGTTTACGCCAGATCCGCCCCCGTGCTGGACTGAAAGTTGCATAATTTGGTCGCACAGCCAGCGCGGCGCCTCGGCGAACTCTATTTCCCACGGCTCCTTGCCGGGCTTCCACCGGTAGGGCTGGCCGCTCTGGTGCATGGACGGGGGCATCATCGCGAAGCCGCCTTGGCCCCGGATGTCCACGCCGATGCTGGTCTTGCAGGTGGGAGGGGTCCAGCCCGCTGGCGCCCTGAAGAAGAGCTGCACGCCCCCGCCGCCAGTCTCCTGCTCGACCGTTTCCAGCTCACCGGCGGATTGTTTCATGTGGAACATATCGTCCCACCACGCCTGCGCCCGGACGTCCTTGTGCAGGTCGAGGTCCACGACGAAGATCCCGCCCGAGCAGGCGCCCGCGATCAGGCCCATGTTGTTGCGGCGGGCGTGCTCACCGTTCTCCCCGTACCAACGCTCGAAGGTCAGGTCGGGCGCGAGTTCGTGCTCCAGCGCCCGCCACTTGGGCAGGGCGGGCCTCTTCCACTGGGTCTTATTCTCCCGGTGGCTCATGGCCGGGACAACCTGCATCCCGACGCTGCGGTACATGCGAGCCCACTCTGAGGGCTCCGCGAAGTCTGGGTCAAAGGATTGCATAGCGGTCATTTTCATCTCTGTCTCAAATTTCGTTTAGATCTTCATTGAATTTTGCGTGAGGTCCATTTCACCGATTTCCTCAAGGTAGCCACGAAGGTTCTTCGTGCGCGCCGGATGCCTGAGCTTCCGAAGGGCGTCAGCCTCAATTTTGCGGATGTTCTCTCTGGTGCATTTGTGTGAGGCGGCAATATCCTCAAGCGTATGCTCGGCCTCGCCATTAAGGCCAAACCGCTTGATGATTATGTCCCTCTCGCGTTCCGTAAGGTCGTCAACAGCATTGTTAAGGGCGCTGCTGATCTCCTTTGCAAGGAAAGCGTTTTCAGGAGAAGCCGCCAAGCTGCGGAGTGAATGAGAAATCTGCTGAACATCAATGGCATCGCCCAGAAGCGTCGCCTTTGTTTTACGCATTGGAATACGCAAGTGAGCAGCCGGAAAAATGTCTTCAACAGAGCAATGCAAAGCATCTACGATCTGCGCGACATACCTTTTGTAAAAACCATCGACGCCAATAGGAGCCCCCTTTAGCGAGCAATATCTCGCCAGAGTTCCGTAGGGGACGCCGGTTTTCTGAGAGAAATCCAACACGCTATCATACCCGCAGGCCTCAATCCTGCTGAGGAGAAGGTTGTTCCTAACTTTGATCTCAATACGATAATCTTTCATCTCATCCCCCTCAACGTGTTGCGGCGTACCAAGCCATGCAGGCGGCGTCTGCGCGGCCGTCATCTTTCTTGCGGGCGAACAGGCCCGCGTAGTTGGGGAACAGTTCGCAGGCGCGCTGCCGGGCGCCGTCCTTGCCGCCCCGGACGCCCGCCGCCTTCTGCCACGCCTGCGGGGTCACGATGGAGACGGCGAGGTGCTCGGCCGCCAGCACGCCCTCGATGACGCCGACGCTGCGGCCGAAGCTGAAGACGCTGGTGACGCCCTGACCGGGCATCGCGCCGACGCGCTCAAGGACAACCGCCGACACATTCTGAGACAGGGACAAGACGGCGGCGACGCCGTGGGGGCTGACCTCACGCTTTACTTTGCCGTTGCGCTGCACCTCGAAGATGGGCATGTCCACGACGGATAGATGGCCCTTCTCGACGTCGAGGAAGGCGATGGCCCCGCTCAGGCCCGGGTCGATGCCAATGTAAATCACGCGGCCTTCCTCTCATCCAATGCAGTGAAGTGAGCCCAGTTAATCACGCCGCAGGTGACGGTGACGATGCTGGGGCGCCACCGGTGCGGCACGCTCTGGCGCTGCCTCCACTTCGCCCGGGCCTGCCTGCTGACGCCGAGGCTCTCGGCCGCCCGCAGGATCAAGTCCCACTCGTAGTCAGTCTTCTTCATCGTGTACCTCCCAAAAAAAATAGTAGGCGGCCTCGATCAGGTCTACGGCCCAGACGGCCCCAATCGTGGAGGCGACCATGATTGCAATCCAGCACAACACCGAAGCGACGACTACAGCCATGACTGCCCCCAAGTGATTTGCGCAGGCTGGGACATTTTGTCCTCGAAGTCAACCGTGGGGAAAAGACAAAATGTCTCTTGACGGCAAAAACCAAATCAGCCTACCCTTACACACGTTCGAAATTGAGGGGCATTATGAAAAACCCGTTCGAGGTCCACGACCTCCACCACCTGTCACCGTCCGCCTGCAATCTGTTCACCAACAGCCCCGCCATGTTCGTGCTCGAAAAGTGCATGAAGAAGCGGTCGCCCGTCGGCGCAGCGGCGCACCGTGGCACCGCCGTCGAGGCGGGGATTGTCGAGGGCCTGCTGAATGGGTCCGACGACGCCACCTGCATCGCGGTCGCCCGCAAGAGCTTCGACGCCGCGACGGCCCTGTCCGGCGACAGCCGCGTCGAGAAGGAGAGCAACGCCCTCGGCGAAATGGTCAAGATGGGCCTGTCTGAGCTTCGGCCCTACGGCAAGCCCACCTCGACGCAGGGGAAAATCGAGTACAAGATCGATGGCCTCTTGGTGCCGATGATCGGCTTTTATGACTTAGAGTGGGAAAATCATGGCATCCTCACAGACATCAAGACTACGCACGCACTTCCCTCGAAGATCTCCACCAGCCACGCGCGGCAGGTTGCTCTCTATGTCGCTGCCCGGGGCAGTAATCTCGATGCGCGTCTCACATATGTTACCCCCAAGAAGGTGGCGACTTATCATCTGGAGAACGTGGCGCAGCATGTCATGGCTCTTGAGAAGATTGCGCTGACGATCCAGCGTTTCCTGTCGATTTCGAGCGACCCCGCCGAGCTGGCGTCGATCGTCGTCCCCGAAGTTGACAGCTTTTATTTTGCAGACCCCTTGGCCCGCAAGGCCGCGTTCGACGTGTGGGGCCTGTAGTCGTCTGGGCGGTAGTTTAGAGAAAACGCCGGGTCATCCGGGGACGTGGGATCTGCCCCCACCCGCCCAACCAGTTCTGCCCAAGTGGGCGAAGGCGAGCGTCTGGCCAGACAGGCGCGCAATGGAGAAGTAAAATGGCACTTGGTTTTTCTATCGGCGGCTCCGGCGAGGGCGGCAACTTCCTACCGATCGTGAAGTTTGACGCCCGCGCGGGCCGCATCTTCCGCGTCGACCGCGAGGACGGCGTCTCGAACCAGATCGACATCACGCGCAACTTCAAGGGCGTCTTTGACTTCGAAAACCTCGAAGTCGGCTGGATCTCCTTCAACGCCGGGTCGGCGCCCGACTTCCAGATGGTCCCGCTGGGCAGCTCGATGGGCGACCGCCCGTCCGAGAACCACAAGCGCGGCATCCGCATGGCGGTAAAGCTTGGCGGCGAGTGCGGCGGCGACTGCCGCGAACTTGCTGGCACGTCGGCGGCCATGATGAAGGGCATCGACGCACTGCACAACGACTACCTCGCGGGCGCCTCCGATAATCCCGGCAAGCTCCCCGTCGTGGTGCTCGAAGACACCGTCCCGATCGAGAGCGGGTCGGGGACGAAGAAGTCAACAAACTATCAGCCCATCTTCAAGATCGCTGGTTGGGTAAAGCGTCCCAGCGATTTGAACGATGCCTCTGCGCGTGGCCCCAAGGCCGCCCCAGAGGTTCCTAACTGGGCCTCCGGCCCGGCGCAGTCTAAGTCACCCCCGTCCACCGGATCCACGCGCGCGGCCCCTCCCAAGGCCAAGACGGTGGCGCCGGAGGACGAGGAGGACTTCGGCTAATTGAAACGGGGCGGGCTCCGGCTCGCCCCACCACAACTGGAGAATGCAGTGAAGTTCCTCTTAACCATGAACATGCCGTCCCGGAATAATCCCATTCACCAGATCATCTGCGACCACCCGTCTAAAAGTCTCAACGACTTCTGCCGCACTCTGGAGACCACAGAGTTCACCATCGTCGAGGAGTTTTACAAAAATGACCGGGGCGCCTTTGGCCCCGATCCCTACTACTCTCGCGGCATGACCGCCGTGAATTACCGCTACGTCGGCAAGATCAAGATCTTGGCCGACGCGAGTGAGGTCAACTTCAGAAGGAATGATTGACATGGACCACGCAGAAATATTGACGGAGGCGATCAAGATCCTCCGGGACAGAGACCAGCAGTACGGGAACATTCACGACGTCACCGCCAGAGCCTGTGAGATATTCGAGTTGATCACGGGCATGACGATGACGTCGTATCAGGCCAACATGTTCCTGCACTGCGTGAAGCTGGCCCGCATCAAGGGCTCGCCCGGCAAGCCGGACCACTACATCGACGGCGTCAACTACCTCGCCTTCGCGGGCGAGTTCGCGCCGCAGAAATCAGCCAGCGAGGGGGTGACGCTGGCCGAGCAGAATATCATCAACCACCTCACCAGCGAGTTGAACAATCAGGAGACGAATTGATGTCATTTGGAAAAGGTGAACTCACACACGACGAGAAGCTCAAGGCGGCGCACGCCTACTTGATCAACGGCGTCCCGCAGCACCACATCGCAGCGATGTACAGTGTGAACCCCGGCCGCGTCAGCGAGGCCGTCACGCTCGTATCGAAGGCCCTCGGCTTCCCCGAGCGCCGCATGCGCAAGGTGATCACCAACGGCATGAAGGAGAAAGCCCACCTCCTTGAGGCGCCGAGCCAAGACCTGTGGGAAGACGAGACAGAGTTCAAGTAGTCTCAATTTGGTACGGCGTCCGCGTGCCCGCGTTAATGAAATGGCGACATCTTTGCTTCAGTGTGGGGATGTCGCCACCATTGATATGGAAATCGGACATGAAAACGATCCAGACCAAGCTCCGCCGCATTGAGACGTACGTCGACCCCCGCTACCCCGTGAAGCGGGAGATCCTGATCAATCCAGACGGGATCGAGGCGGCCGACTATATCGACAACTTCCACCGGCACATGGGATACATCATCTCGCTCGCGCTTGAGCATATCGAAGACGAGGGCGTCCACGCGCAGATCACGCGCCACGGCTACGCAGCATTGAAGGGAGTTAAGTGATGGAAATTGAGTTCAAGGTAGTGGGGGCTCTCATGCTCCTAATCGTCGTCAACATCATCATAGGGTGGGGGTTCTGATGGTTGACGACCTTGTGAAGCGGCTGCGCGAATATAGGATTGGTTGCGGAATACACTGCTCAGCGTATGACGCACGAGAGCCATTAGATGAGTGCATTGAAGCCGCCGACCGCATTGAGCAGTTGGAGGCAGCGTTGGTTAAGGTAGCAGAAGGATATGAAATTGAATGGTCAAAGAGTTCTGTGATCAACGTGCTCAACATTGCGCAGATATTGTCTGAACGCATCGTAATCGCCCGCAAAGCACTGGAGGGGAAAGATGAATGATCGTTATATGGTTATCAGCCCAGACACTCTTGAAGCGATGCGCCGTGCTGGACATGCCGCTAAGTTAGAAGCCCGCATCGAGAAGCTGGAGGCGGCGCTGCGGAAAATAGCGTCTCTGGGTTTTTGGGATGGCGATAGGGCGGCAGGCATCGCCCGCCAAGCACTGGAGAAGTCAAATGAAGACGCTTGAAGAATTACACGCCCACTACCGCGCGGTGCGTCAGAGACTTGACAGCCCGCCAGTCAAAAAACCGACGCTGAAGCTTGTTACTCACCTTGACCCAGTGGCGGCCCCCGAACCTGAGCCCGTTCCTGCCCCTGTCCCGGCGCCCGTTCCCGCCCCGTTCCAGATGCCTGCAACTCCGGCGCGGACAATTTTGAACGAGGTGGCGGAGAAGTATGGGATGACGGTGCAGGCCGTGCAGAGCGCGTGCCGCAAGAAGAACTTCGTGGCCGCCCGTCAGGAGGCGTCTTACCGCATGAGCAACGAGTTGAAGTTCACCCTGAACCAGATCGGCAAGCTCGTCGGCGGCCGCGACCACACGACCGTCCTGCACGCGATCAGGAGGCACCAAAAAAATCTCGCCCTCGGCGGGGAGCCTTGGGCGAGCAAGTTGTGCGTTACGGACGCCTGCGACAAAGGGACGATAACACAGGCGCTGGAACATAATGTCTGATGACGCTCAATCATGCAAGGGGGATCCCGGGCAGCTTCAACAGCTCCCGGGCCTGACGATTATGGAGCTGCGGATTTTCTCGTGCCGCTTCATCATTGGCTCCGACGAAGTCGTCGGGGCCATTTTTTGTGGGCACCGGGCGGCACGTACACCCTACTGCCCCGAGCACCGGGCGCTGTGCTACAGGGGCGCTCCGAGCCTCTCGGGGCTTATGAAATTCGAATGAAGAGCGTCGCATTATTTGGAAGCCCTGATGGGCTATTTCCGTTGTCAGCGTAGCCCATACACTGCCAAGTTCCGCTAGGGCTTCCACCACCAATCTCCACACTTGTTGAAGAATAATATAAATTTGCTCCAGAAATTTGATCCCCCGGATATACGTAAGCCCCATGTGGTGACCCAGATCCCAGCCAAGTTAAAAGGGCATACGTCCCCACTTCCCCAACGGAGGTGACGAGGGAAATGGTCCCGCTCGACGTGATCGTGCCGCCGGTGAGGCCGATGCCCGTCCCGACTGCGGTCACGGTCCCGCCGCTCGACGCTCCGGCCGCCGTCGTTTGAACTGTCCCGTCGGGGAACTGGAAGCCCCCGGAGGTCGAGTGAATGAGGTTTGACGCCGTAACGTAGCGGCAAGAAAGGTCGCCGTCTCCCATGACGACGTTGCCGCCGTAGGTGGAGACATTGCCAGCCCCATCGACGCGATACTTCACGCCCGTAGCATTATACGCCCCAAAAAAATCGAAATTGTAGACGGCGGAGCCGACGCTCGCGATGTAACAAGAGGCGTCATGGGCGCCATTAGACAGGACTGCAGTGATAGAATTTATTACTGCAGATGAGTTTACATTTAACTTAGTGCTAGATGTATAAGTCGTCCCAATGCCCACATTCCCGGACGTATCAATCCTCATCGCCTCAACTGAATTTGTGCGAAGGAGTAGCGGGTGGGCCGTATTTGACCCAATGTAGACGGCGAGGTTGTTATTGAAAAATGTGCCCGAAACCTCAGACCCGCTTGTTTGGACCGATACCGCGCCACCAGTCGTGCTGTTGGGGCCGATAATATTGAGCCACTTATAGGTGGTGTCTGTGGTCGGTGAAGATCCGACGCCGAGGTTGCCCTGCGAATTGAAGACGAGACCGGACGAGGCCCCCAACACGCCAGCGTTGTTGAACTGCACCTGCCGGTCTGATCCAGCGGCGGCGACTGGCGAGTTATTGGTGGGCCGGACGTTGGTTCCGTCGGAGTAGACCTGCGTCAGGTAGCCCTGCTGGACGTAGACATATGACCCGCCGCCCGCGCTGGCGATGGCCACGGTGAATGCGCCGGTAGTGTTGTTGAAGATGGTCCAGACACCGCCGACCCCAGAGGGGATTGAGTAGGTGACATTGGCCGTCAGGGTCGCGACGCCCGAGATAGATGTGCCGACGACCAAGATGGGGGCCTGATACTGGGACGTTGTGAGCGTGACCGTGCCGGATGCGCCCGTGGGATTGAGCACCTGCGCGCCGCCTAGCGCGCGGTCGATGATGTCCCAGTCGGTGTTGATTGGCCCGGACCACCCAGTCGCATTCGTCGAGTAGTCGTTGTAGGCGGGCTTCTCAATGGCCTTGTTGGTGGTGTAGGCGCTAGTCATCGGTGGACCCTCAAATGTGTTGGCTGGCGACTTCCAGAGCCCGAGTGACAGTGCTGTCGTCCTCGTTCAGGAGGTCTTTGGTGCTCTGCGTGACGCGCTTTTTGGCTGACTTGGACAATGCCATGAGGTTCACCGGGCCGCCAGTGGCGCGGCCTATGCGGCCCCCAGAGCGTTCCTCGGGCGCCAGACGCTCCTGCTGTTGCTTCTGCCCAGCAATCGAGCCAGTGAGGGCCTGCTGCTTGACGGCGAGGGACTTCACGAGGTTGCGCACGGCGTCCTGATTGATGCGCCCCTTGGCGTCGATGCCGCGCTGTAGCATGGCCTGACCGACCTCGGGGTTCAGGAGACCCTCGTGCAGCAGGTCGTTGATGTTGTTGACGCCACGCTCGCGGGCAGCGTTGAAGAGAGACTTTGCGCCCGCCGTGCCCGCCGCCGTGCCCGCAGAGACAGGCTCGCCCGCCAAGGCGTTGCGCAGGAACTCGTACCAGATGAGGAGGTCGGTCCCCACCGGGGCCTTCTGGCCCTCGGGCCGGAGCTGCTCGGCGAATTTCTGCTTCGTGAACGTGGGGGATCCCACGGTCTTCTGGCTCGAAAAAGCGTCCTGAGCGCGCTCAAAGTTCGCCGCCAGTTGGCGCATTGTGTTGACGCCGTCGGCGCCGTAGAGGGCCGTCAGGGCGTCCGTGTTCTTGTCCAAGAACTTAGTCAGTTTGGGGCCGGACATGATGTTCTCGCCGCCCTCGATGCCAGCGTTGGAGAAGGCGCGCTGCATATAGTCGACGCCCGCAGCGCGCAGGCCGTTGAGCACCTGCGGGTCACGGCCCGCCGCGTCGAGAACCTGATTGATGCCCGTGGGGCCGGAGTTGATTAGGGATCCGACCCGGGGCGCGACTTCGTCCGGGGAGGTGATCCCGAGGAACTTCTGGGCCGGCCCCTGCAGGGCCTGAGAGATGCGCCTGTTGCCGGAGCTTTGGACGTCTTCGAGCGCCGCCGTCGCCGCCGCCGCATTGTCGAAGCGGGACGAGAAGCCCGGCGACACTTCATCAATGGCGCGCAGGGCGTTGGCGTGCTGGTTGCGCCAAGCGTTCAAGACGCCGGGCGTCAGGGTGTCTGACCGTCCCATGCGCTCGCGCAGGCGCATCGTGGCGGCGTCCTCAAGGGCCGAGACTGCCGCCGGGTCGCCATTCGCCGCGCGCAGGAAGGCCTGCGCGTTGGTGTAGCCAGCGTCGCCCGCCGAGAATGCCACCTTCGGGATGCCAGACGCGGGCATTTTGAACTGGTTGCTGAAGCCCAAGTTCTCCAAGATGCGCGCGACCGGACCCTGCCCGTATGTCTGCATCTGCGTCGCGTGAGCCGCCTTCGCCGCCGCATACTGCGCTGCAACCTCTGGCGTCATCGTGGGTGCCTGCGGAGCAGTGGGGGCAGGTGGTGGGGCCTGCGTCCCGTACTTACGCGCCATGAAGGCGTCGGCCTCCCGCTGCAGGCGGGACGCCATCGTGTCCTGCGGCTGCATCTGCCCTTGGTCGACGAGGGACTGCTCATAGGCCGCCTGATGGTCGGCCGAGTTATTCATCACGTCGCGGATGGACGTCTTCAACTGCGAGAGGCGCGAAATTGTTGCGGGGTCGCCCTCGGGCGAACGCTTGTTTCGGCTGACCTCGTTGGTGATGCGTTTTTCCAAGTCGTGTAGGTCGGAAAAGTTTTCGATGTCGCCAGTCTGCGC
>Ga0007804_1000435_pt1 | contig 15292 bp, 1 predicted proteins | sample CryBogCBE25Aug07_FD_60367 | JGI IMG/M metagenome (GOLD analysis project Ga0007804, IMG submission 60367) | Freshwater microbial communities from Crystal Bog, Wisconsin, USA - CBE25Aug07 | ecosystem: Environmental > Aquatic > Freshwater > Lake | place: Crystal Bog, Wisconsin, USA | collected... | reverse complement strand
ATCTGACACGCTTGCGCCGCCATTACCAAACGCCATTTCATAGATTTCCCCGTAACCACGACTGCTTAATGTATCAGCAATGGCGATTGACATATTTTCGTAATTGATAGCGTTATTTTTGTCTACGAAAACTTCCCCGTCGTTGGGATCGTAAATTTTCAAAAATCCTTCTATTTTATATGATAGTGTTATTACTGACATTAATTATCACCTCGCATTTGAACCAATACTTCTTTAGTATTAGGGTCTGTTATTTTTATCCCCGAAGAGAAATAAAAGCCCACCTGTTCGTTGGGCTTTTTTTCAGCATTTTGTTGCTGGATTTGCTTATTATCTTCGTTTTCGTTCATATATTTATTTATCTTTAGTTTCTATCCGTTCTTAGGAAATCTGCACCCTGACTGTAAGCAATCTGTAGTGGATCACCGTCTGTAGTGTTATAGACTCCTGGGATTGGGTTCCAAACTTGTGAATATAATACATCGGACATTACATTGCTAGGAATGATACCGAATACTTCTGTGTATATTGGGGTATAATTCTGTACACCTGTACCATTTGCGCCTCTAGTCAATTGACTAATTGTGTTATTGGCCAAGTTACATTCTGCGAATGCAATTTGTTCACCGTTGATATAGACTAATCTTCCAACGACTGAAGTAACAATCAATGAATTTCCAACAGCAACCTGACTAGAAATTTGTAGTATCGGGGCTGCATCTACAATAACTATCTGGTAATTAGCAGGATCTACAGTAGTTGCAGTTGTCACATTATAAACTACCACGTGACATACTGCATTTTTGTTAGAGGTTAACCCAATATTGTATTTACCGTTAACCGCAGCAGGACATGTTACATTTTGTACAACAGTATCTGTTACACGAGATAAATCATCCAAATAAACTACAGTATCAGTAAACTTCAATGGACGAGTTAACCAAGTTCTAGTTTGAGTATTTGCTCTGTAAACGGTTGGTTCATTTGTCGTTGAAACATTCAACAAGTAAACTTCTTCGTTTGGTGTCGCTGTTGGCATCATACTAGTAATAATAACTTGATCACCGGTCTGAATAGTTGTCAAAATACTCAAATCGTTGAAAGGATTCAATCTCAATGAGCTTGATGGAACTCTGTAACCATTTACAGTTACCCATAATCTGTCAACATTAACTTGTTCAAATTCAGAAACATTGATTGATCCAGTTGCATCAGTCAATACAACTTCTGCTTGATTTGGATATCTGTTAGCTGTGACAGTAAATTCTTGTAAACCAGATGCAGAACCTGTACCACTACCCACTGCAGCCGCTGTGAAAGTGTCACCTACTTTGTATACTATAGCAGATGTACCGGCAGCAGTATTCCAGTTTGTGTTACCCAAATCAACAATTTGGTAGTTATTTCCAACAATGAAATTTCCTGCTAGGACTGTAGGTCTTACTTCGTACACATAGTATTGAGTTTTTGCCAGTAATCCACCCAAGATGTTATCACCAATATTTGCACCGTATGTAGTAAACAACACCGGTGTATTAGGAACTATTATGCCTGTGCTACCAACCGTAATTCTATTGCCATCCGCAGTAGTACGAGTAGCAACAGTATCAGTAATAGTAAACAACTGATCTAACCAAGCATAGCCACCAGAAGTATATGAACTTACAAAAGTAACTGGGTAGTTACTTGCTGCATATGCAGGGTTATACGGTTGAGTGTACAAATCAAATTCAATGTCGCTTATTACCTTGACATAATATACATTGTTGTTTAGTTGAGTTGAGCCACCTACACCGTCAATACGAACCAATTGATTGTCTATAAAGTTGTGATTGATTTGAGTAATAATTCTAACCGCAACTAATCCACCACTATATGCATACAGATTGTTACCTGATGTATTGGTTAGTGTAACTAAATTACCATATTGGTCTTGAATTGTAAAATGTGTTGAATCAAGTTTTGCTCTAACATAATAAACTTGCCCTAGTGTACTGATTCCTCCCAAGTTAGAAAGTAATACAGTACCTGAACCAACGCCAGTTGTTGCCGCAGTAAATATACTACCAACGGTATATGTAACTCCTGTAGTGCCAGCAGCAGTATTCCATTGAGCTTGTGTGGTATCTCCTAATGTAATAATTTCATATTGATATCCACTGATCAATGCTCCGGCGACTGTAATCACAGCAGCCTTGAACACGATGTCTTGTCCCTCTACTAAGCTACTAGTAGAATTACATACTACTGAATTGTTAGCTGCTACAGTTCCAGAAACAAGAACCACTGTTGGAGGACTTAATGTGTTGTCAATTCCAACAATATTAGAAACTGTTAGTTTATTAACCACGCTGGTCATTGAACCTGTAGCATTTGTAACTTGTAATGGTAGTCCACCTACATCGGTTGAGATAACAAAGTCAGTAGAATTCAATATTTGTGTTATATAGTATGTTTGTCCTGCGACAACACCACCGATAACATTTTGGAATACAATAGCACTGTTTATAACTAAACTACTAGTACTTCCTGATGCTAATGTCAAGTAGTATGATGCTTGGTCGAACAATCCTGCTGAGTACGCATATGCTGTACCGTTACCTAAACCTGTACCAATGTTAGCACAAGTGAAAGTACTTCCAACTGCGTATGTTATACCAGTTGTTCCTGCAATAGTATTCCATTGAGTATTAGTAGTTGTTCCTAAAGTTACGATAGAATACACATCACCTAGAACAAAAGATCCGGCTGTTTGTAGTACAGTTTGTTCAACTGCATCAAAACCGTAACCAGCAATAATTGCTGACCCTGTTCCAGTGCCCACACCCGTTGCAGTGAATGTTAGTCCAACTGTATTTGAAGCTGCGCCGATCAAGGTGAAATTTGTATTTGCTCCTGGTGTAGGGTATGCATTGTTATTAAGTGACTGTATAGTATAAAGTTGACCAATAACGAAACTTCCTGCAAGCACCGCAGTATCAAACGGAATTGAAGTTGCTGTAGTTTTGCTAACAGTAATACTTGTTGTACCTGTACTAGAACCAGTGACATTGTATTGAGTATTCAAATACTGACGCTGAGTTTGATTATAAGTTGTAACCGCTACTGTTGATCCTACTGGAGGAGGACGGTTGAATAACACTGTATTGGTGATAGAACTTATTGTGTAAGCTGATGCAGTTTGTCTTAATCCGTTAATTTCAACAATAGCATTAGTTGGGTTATTGCCACCTGTATAGTTAGTTAGTGCAAAGGATGCTGTTGAACCGTTACCAGTAAACACTTGAACTTGCGGAAGAGTATAACCATACTGCGCAGGCAATGTCTCACCTAGTATCGTATATGTTATATAATCTACATTAACGTCATATGTTTTTGCAAATACAATTGCCGCTGAGATTCCATTATCCGCAGGGGTAAATGCGTAGTCATTAGAGATTACAGTAGCACCACCAACAGCATCAATCAATGATATTATAGGTCCACCTTGTGTAGCTGATATAGTGAAATCAGTACCACTTAGAATACTATGTACATAGTATGTAGTGTTTGGAGTTACATTGCCAAACATTGTCTTACTGAATTTAACTGGTGTATTGACTATCAAACCACCTGTACTAATTGTAGTGATTGAGTTTGTACTAGCTGTTGTTTGTATGACCGGAGCATAAGTTCCGAGTACTAACGAATTACCATTAGCAAGTACTGAAGGAGGAGTCCACGGTAATCCTGTACCAACTGCGATTACAGCATCCATGATACCAGTTGCGGCTGTTAACAAGAATGTCTCGCCAGCAGTACCTGTACTTAGATTGTAAGTAGCAGATACTACGATTCTGCTTGTAGTACGACCAATAGATTTTACATAGTAAACTTGATTCTCAACAATGTTACCAAAAACTGAACCAGTAAACGTCACTGGACTATTCAATACGAAATTACTAACATTATCGCATGTAATTGCGTTTGTTGTACTACTAGTACTGATTGCAGTTACATATATTGGTGAAGTATCTGGTCTAACCACACCTGATCCTTGATATACGCTAGCAGTATAATTTGCATTAACGTATATTTCTTGGAATCCTGTATCTGCGTTTAAGCGCAATGCGTCAGTATCAGTATTAGCCTTAACTAATTGATCACCGTTGCCCACTTCATAAACATCAATACGTAGACGATCTGTATTATTAGTAGAGACATAAGTTATAGGTGTGTTCAGTATTACATTTTTATTAGCCCAATCAACAGTATAGTTAATTCCATTGTACAATGAAGTACTTAAATTAGTGTTGCGGTTGATTACAAACACTGCAAGTTGAGCAGGTGTAGTGACTACATCTTTAAAACTATAGATAACTTGTGAACCGGCTGTTGGTGTTATTTCTTTAGAAACAGTATTGTAACCAACGTGTTGATAAACAGTTTCATCCCAGTTAGTACCTGGACGAGTAGCTACTGTCATCATAATACTATCAGCGATAACACCAGGTACTAATTCTTCTGGACCATAACCAGCAGTGAAGTCATCACCCTGAACAGTATATGCTGAAGGTAGTGTATCGAATGTTGCAGTTAATGTCCATGATGCTGCATCAGGGCTGACTAGAATTGTGTTATCAAGCCCAACCGCTACATATTGTTGTGCAGTGTTGTTCCAAACAACACTTTCTAGTGTTGCTGTTACACCTGAAGTTTGTTGTGTCCAAGTTATACCATTGCTTGTGCCAGTTAATATTGTTCCACTATCACCAACAACGATAAATTTGTTGTTGATATTATCCCAAATTATATTGTTTAGATTAGTAGCAACAGTTGAATTTTGAACAAACCAAGTATTACCATTAAAGCTGGTGTATATGATACCACCGGAACCAACGGCTACTACTACTTGACTATTAGATGCAATACTATTGAATCCTAAATTCGTAGCATTAAATCCAATTTGTGTCCAGCTATAAGCATCAGGGCTTCTGTATATTATTGCGTAGTTAGTTAAATTAGGTCCTATTAATTGCTGTCCTAGACCAATTGCTATAAATCCTGTAAATCCAGCAGTTGCGACATAAGTTACGCCATTGAATATATTAGTGTATCCATTAGTAAATGCATAGCGTTCTGTCCAAGTACTTAAGTCAGTAGATGTTATGATGTTTTCACCTACAGCAACATATATACCATTTTGATATGTAACACCATTCAATGACAGTGAAGGTACAGTTTCATTACTACTCCAAGTATACCCGTCATTACTTGTTAATACTGGGGTTGCGTTATTATTTGTAGTAATGACATATTTTCCACCTGCAAATTTCATGTCAGTAATAGATAATACAGTATTTGCTAATTTGTCAATTGTCCACAATGCAGTATCTTGACTTATGTTGATTGAAGAATAACTAGTGGTATCTGAACCAGCAATATAGAATAAACCATTCCATACTATGGCTTTCAAATTAATTCCATTTTGATAGAACGGTTTATCAGTCAAAATTGTATCTAGTGCATATTCGTCTGCTGGTGCAAAAGCATTGCCTAAGTAGGTACCATTTGGATATGTTATCCCTGTTAATAGTTGTGTCAAATCAACACCCGGCATGTTAACAGTAGGTTTATAGTAACCAACGATTCTGTCTAGTGCATTCAATCTTCTATCACCGGAAGTTAGTAATTCCCACTTACCAAAGATAAATTCAGGATCATTATTACTTACGATACATTGATACAAACGACTGTTATATTTTACAATGCTTGGGTTGAAGAAGAATGGTTCCGGTAAGAATGTATAATCTCCTGACTTAGCCATTGTCATTGTTCCAGTAGCATCAGCTAACTGGAATGTGCTTCCGTTTATTGTTTCAGAAATTGTTATCTGAGTTGACGATGGTTTAGTCAAAATGTAGTAAGTTTTACCAACTATAATATTTCCAAATACAGAACCAGTGAATACAACCTGATCGTTAATTTCAAAATTTGCAGCACTTGTTACTGTAATTATGTCGGTACTAGATGTTGTAGCCGTTGCGCTTGTTGATACTGTTCCTATGTATGGGAAGTTTTCTCCAGATACAGCTACAGTCAAGTTAGGATTACTATATACACCTACTTGATTTTCTGACAATACTTTTAAGTAGTATTGAGATACTATACCACTTGGTGTGCCACTAGCGATTGCTGATGTAACACCACCGGTTGAATTGATACCTGTAACAGTCAATGCTAAATCATTAGCAGTAGTTGTTCCACCTAGTAGTGTTCCTGGTATTGTTATAATGTTATTTACTGCATACCCGCTACCAGTTGTAATTATAGAAGCACTATATCCACCTAACATATAGCTAACGTCAAATACTGGATCAGTAACTGTTTGCTGTGTCAATATCACGTTATTCTGTGAAACTATATGTGTGCCTGATCCAGCAATAATTGTATTAATTGCAGCACCATTCAAACTGTATGATACGTTAAACGTATTACCGCTACTGTTGATAACATAGTAAGTTGTAGCACTGTTCAACGGTACTGGTAGTGAACCATATGTTTCAAATGTTATTGCAGTACCATTAGGGAACGCACCGCCATTGGTTACTGTCACTACTGCTGGGCTAGCGTTAGTTATAGTTGCAGTTTGTACTGAATTAATCAATGAATAGCCACCGCTGATAGTCAAGTAGTTATCACCTGTTCCAACCATTGTTCCATTGCTGGTTGTCAATGCAAAAACTTGATCAAGTGTATTGAACTCAGAAATAGTAAATCTACCTGTATTTGAAGGAGGACTTGCATCAATTGAGTAAACAAAGTATGTCAATCCAATTGAAATTCCACCCAATGAAGTACCAGTAAACACGATTGGCATACCAATATACAATACATTAGTAAGATTTGCATTAGTTGCTAATGGAATTGTTAACCAATTACCAGAACTACTGGTGCTAGTTACATTTATAGTTGTTGTACCGTAACCATTAACTGTGTAGGGTTCACCTGCGACAGTCAACCCACCTGTACTAGCAGCAATGTTGAATTCCAAGTTGTTATAGATATTTGTTAAACTGTCATTTATACAAATTCTGTTAACTGTTGCTAATGTTGAATTAATTGTTTTTGTCAACAAATTAGAAACAGTTCCTGATACATTATTGTATGGTATAGAAGTTTCATAGAAAGTAAATTCTTGACCATTAATTTGCCCTGGACTTACTGGCAGTCCAACATTCAATGACATACTACCTGTACTATTGGTTAATGACAATGCATTAACTTGATTAGTAACTGTACATGAACCTGATGCGTCGGTTAGTGTAACTGCGCCTCCGTTTAGTACTGATGCAATTGAGAATGAAGTGTTACCATTAAATATTTCTCTTACATAATAAGTTTGTCCAGCAACTACATTACCAAATGTTGTTCCTGTAAATATAACAGGATCGTTAACTGCTAATCCTGTAGCACTTGTACAAGTGATAGAATTATTGCTAGATGAAGTTGCGGTTACATTAACTGTAACTGGGTTATTATCAGTTGAAATAGTGAATGTTTGATTGTCAATGACAGTTATCACATAATAAATTTCATTCTCTACCACTCCACCAAACACATTACCGGTAAAGAATATAGGAGTACCTATATAGAATCCAGTTGTACCTGCTAATCCTGTAGGAGTTAACTGCACTGTAATATAGTTAATACCTGCTACAGTCTTAGTAACAGTTCTGATTCCATCATAGTTGAGAGTCAATACTGCAAGATTTGTCAATTCACCTACATATAATGTAAGTCCAGCAGCTACGATAGTAGCTGTATTTTGTGCTAATACTGATCCGGGGTTGCCATTGTTATCTACAGTAGCAGAAACAGTAAAGCCGGTATCTTCTAATACACTAGTTGTAGGATTTGGCAATTGTACTAAAGATTTAACATAGTAAGTCACACCATCAGTTAGTGTAGTTCCAATTGTTGATCCAACGAATTTGACAGGCATACCAATATAGAAACCTAAGGTAGAACCTATATCACCTTCAACCGCTGCTCCACCTGCGTTAGGATTAATTCTTATTGCATTTGGATATAATGTTGCTGAACCATAAGTCTGCACAGTATTTCTTGTTCTCGAAGACCAATTCAATGTCTGTTGATTTGTTGTATCCAAGATTTCAAAACTTACACCGCGAGCACTAGCTAAGATACTACTGATTGGAGGCTTTGTGTTTTCTAATGTTATTACAGATGATGAAGCCTGTGCGCTATTATCTAATGTTCCTGCGTAGAATGATCCATAGAATCCTGAAGGAACCCAGTCAATTACTTGAGATGTATAACTTGTTCTATCAAAACGTAATGAAATATTATTTTCTCTTGTTGGTAATGAACTAGTAACACTACTTGCAGTTGCAGTTACATTAAACTGTTGAGTTCCAGAACCCTGTGATGATAAAACGATTCTGTCGTGGTCTTTTAAAGCAGTAGCATATGATGCATAAAGTGCAAATACAGGAGACGGTGTAGATTCAAGTAGATTTACATAGTAGTGTTGCCCTAAAGTCAACCCCATTATAGGAGTAGCACCGGGTGCCACAGAATAGATCACTAAATCACCGGTTTGCAATATAGGTGAAGATATACCAATCGTGTTGGTGACTGTATTTACTTGTGAGCTAGCAACTGTTACTGTAAATGCAGGATCAATGATGATCTTAGGTAATACGGCGTATCCTTCACCTGGATTGATTACATTTACCCCAACTAAACTATCTAAACTCATGATTGGTTCAAGTTGTGCAGCTACTCTTGGTGCAGGATAGATACTAGTATCAATGTATGCAGTGATTCTAGGTGGATTTACATAACCTCTACCTTCATCAAGCACGACAACAGCAGGTAAATTTATGTAGATATCTTCACCGGGAATATGTACTGTTGGAGTAGTTCCATTTATACCGCGAGATATCCCAGTCAATTCATTAGTTGCTAGATTTTTACTAGCGTAACTCATAACTTCTGTACCAAGAATAATATTACCTGTTACAGGGAAACCATTTACGTTGTCAACATAGCATGAAGTTGAATTCAATGACATGTAAGAAGTCAACACAGATATTTGATATCCGTCTTGTCCAGTAATACCCAAGCCATAGTTGTTAAACCATTGACTGTATGGGGCTGTTTGCCAGATTGGATCAGTTGGTAGATATTGATTGTCACCGCTTGGATTAGCATATACTAATTCAGGAGTAACGAACTGGTCGATGCTTGCGTTATACTGTGCAGGTAAATCAAAGTCAGTTATGTCACCCTCAAATACATCAGTACGAGTATACTTGAAGATGAACTCTTTGATTAATACATGATAAGGTTTAACTTCATTCAAGTATCCTTCCAAGAATAATTGATTATCAGAACGGAATACTTCCAGTGGTACTAGTTCACGAATGGTATGTGAAACGTCAATGAATGATGTTTTGTTCAACCAATCTAAATAATTTTGACTTTCAATTGTCTCGCTTTGAATGTATTCAAATAGTAGAATCAAACTCTTATTTCTAAAAATTAGTAATTCATTTGTATAAATTTCTTCATTCAATGCACGTACAATGTAGCGTGTTTCTTCACTTGGATATTCATCGTATGGAGTAGTATCAAAGAAGTTATCACCAAAGCCTAATTTAGCTGCGGCATAATCCCAAAGATTACTACTGAATTCAATAGTACCGTTAGCTAAACCAATGCGTGTCCATACGCCTGCGCCAGAGTAAATGTAAGTCTCACTATTACCTGCACCATTTGCTGCTACGGTTACGATAGTACCATTTGGTACGTTCAATGTAGACAAGTCTGCATAGATAGGAACTTGTATTGATGACTTAGTATTGTCATTGTATCCAACTGCCCACCAGTTGATTGTGTTCCAGTAACTGGTAGTGTCAAAGAATTCACCAGTTCTATACAAGAATTTAGGATTTCTAATTTCTAGTATTGGGAATTGTGCCAATACAGTATTAGCATACTGTAAGTAATTTTCTAACGCGCCAAATCTATTATAGAAGAAACCTTGTCTTGGACGAGCAAGAACACCGGTCTGTACTGCTTTTGGTAATAACGGATCAGGTACAACGCCACCTGCGTTGTCAACACCGCACATACTGTCTAGCATTCTATTGTACAATCCAATAGGTTCTGTTATGCCAACTGCTGCGTGGTTCTGATAAGCGGCGCCTGAGCCAGGAACACCACTTAAGAAATCTTCAGCATATCCATCACGAATCAAACTATATTGATTATGTGATGCATCGTCATTTGCTGTAGTAGAATACCCAATGTGTAGTACTGTATCCTTAGCATTGATGTAGTCTGCGCTATTATACAATCCAAATACACTTGGTAATAATGACGTAAAATAGCTAATGCCAGATTGTTGCGGTTGAGCAATATAAGACTCAAGTGTACTATCTGCTAATGTTTTACCAATACTTGAGAACACAATGTTTGTGTTTCTGACCCAGTAGTAATAAACCGGAGTGATCAATCCTTCTGCGTTGATGACTCCGCGAATAGTATAGTTATTAACATCGTATGGTGTTCCTGGACCAGCATACTGTGATGGTATAGATTGACTTGCAATCCAAGAATATACAGTAACATTGCTTCCAGGGAAAACTCTACCCCAATACTGACTGTTATACTTTACATCATTCTGATGATAATTCATAAAGCGAGTATTACTTGTGTTGAACCACAATGTACCCACTTTATCTGCTGCCCAAACTTTGCCACCTTGACTGGTAGTTGCTGAATTGTATGCTGCTGGATCACTATTAGCTACAACATCAATATTTTGTGATACTGCACCTAGTAGTTTACCTTGCAATGGATCAATGTAATCTAAATTAGCAAGTGTTTGATTTGTGCTTGCACTGAACAATTGAATGTTGAATATACCATTAACATCAACGATAGGAGCAGATTTTCTGTATACTGTCCAGTCAGGTGTATTTGCTGTACTTACATAAGTAACAACTTGACCAAAGATATCATTAGCGTATCCTGTAGGAACAAAGTTAGGTGTACCAACTGTTACACGATTGTTGTTGAAATCTAGTGCGGAGCCATAGTATGGTTGTGCGCCATAGTTTAAATCCTGTGCGTTTGTGCTTTGTGCATATACAAATTGTCCAGGATTATTAATATTTTCATTGTATAATGCCAAATAGTCAAACATATACACAGCACCTGCATTGGTGAATGTATCTAGCCACTGAGTAGCATTGTTATCAAATACTGTATCATTATCCAATTCATCATCAATGAAGTCGAATGTAGTTGCAGCATATCTAGTTCCAACTGGAGCACTTGCAACAAATGACCCGCTACTAGACTTGTCAAACTTAACTACTGTACCAAACTGTGTACGACCTTGAACGTGAGGGCAAGATACTTTTTGTGTTTGCTTGTATAGTGTTACGCCCATCTCACCTAATGTAGCAGTATCTAATACAGTCAATGTTAGTTTGTTACCGGCGATACCTAGATCAACATTGATTAGTGATATCACTAAGTTACCATTTACTGCATTCGCTTGGATGTTTGTAACTCTTGATGAATTAATACTTGCTGCTACTGTTGTTGCGTTACCAACTGGTAATACAACGGTGTAACCATTCAATAATACTGTTCTAGGAGTGGTTATGTTACAGGCTGTAGTGCCAATGATAGAACCATAACGTTCTCCACCGTTAGTGTATCTGTGTACAGCACCTTCGTGGTTATCTACTGTCAATTCAAACGGTGCGCCAATTAATATTTCATTAGCGAATGTATTTGTATCAGTGCTCAACCCAAACTGTACACCAACTCTTGGGGTCTGTTCATTAGTTAGTGTCTGTGCTAATACAAAGTTGGCACCGCCTACATTTACAATATCACCTGCGTTTAGTGTTGGTGTTGCACCACTGTAGACATTCAATGTAGAACCAATGACAGCATAATAGTTATCTGCAAGACTAGTTCCATTGACTTCAACAAACAATGGTGTCGTCTGAACTGTTACTGTCATACTACCAGTGTCATCTGCAAGTTGTACAACACTACCGCCGCGTGTAGCAGAAATAGTGAATGTTGTTGACGTTGGCTTAGTCAACACATAATAAACTGTATTCTGTGATATTGATCCAGAAGATATCAACACTCCACTGAATACTACCGGATCACCAATGTTGAAACTAGTGCTATCGCCTACAGTAATTCTATCTGTTGATGCAGTTGTTGCTGTCGCAGTTTGTGTTGTTGTATTAGGTGTCCATGCTAGTGGAATAGCTACAGGAACATACGGTTGACTACTTGACTGTAATTCAAAATTCTGTACAGTTCTTGAAAACACATACGTATACCCGTAATTTTGTGTGTTAGAGTCGTAGTCTTGTTGCGGTGCACCAACTACTACAGTATCACCATAGTAGTCAGTTGAAATAGAGTATCCAAAGTTATCGCCTGTACTTGAGCTAACAGTTAATGTTGTTACTTGTTCGTACAAATTAGTTACAGCAGACTTACGACATACATAAACAGTATTAGTATCAATGCTAGAAATGTATAGCCAATTTTGATCACCTGATAATGCAGTTGAAGTACCCCATGTGGTAACTCCACCAGGAGCACTAATAGTTTGATATAATTGCAATGTGTTCAGTGCTTGAGTAGCTATATGTTGATACACATATACAGTAGGTGATCCAGTCGGCTGAGAGATAACAAACAAATCATCAACATAAGTGATGTTTGCACCAAATGATGCGGTTTGAGTTATTGTTTGAAATCGTACATATGAATCACTATTTGCATCGTATGTGTAACGATATACTTGACCAGCAACACTGTCACCTATTAAATATCCCAAATTAGATTCATACGCTACTGCGCTACCAAATGTTTCGCTAGCTGGATTAGTTATTTCTTTATCATATTGGTAGTTCAAGCTCTTACGATATACAGCCCAGCTACCATCATTGTTTGTGTCAACCCATACTTTTAATTTGTTAAACTCATTGTCAAGTAGTGGTAAAGTATTGATTTCTGGTGCAGTCGCTACACGCTGACTTTGCATTCTGAAACCGACGCCTTGACTGGTGATGTTCTTTATCTGTGGGTTCAATGCTAGATTGATAATAACATTGAATGGGTCAACTACCGCAGCAACGATGTAATAATTATCAATAGAAACATCGAGATTAACAATTGCAAAAGATTGATATTTTACCAAGTTATGTGCTTGGCTAAATGTAATAGTTACAGTGTTGTTTAGATTATTCTTAGCATTGATAACTGATCCTAAACTTGCAGGAGTATACACTTGCCATGTTGAAAGATAGTTTGCTAACCAAACATAATCACGCACATAGAACTGATTGATTGGAATTGTAGTTCCAGCACTATTTTGTGCTGTTGACAAGCCAGAGTAAAAATAGCTAGCCATCTTGACATCATTGAAATTAACATATCCAGCAGTAGGATATACTGATGATGGTTGTAAGTTAGATATTGTAGGTAATATATCAACAGACGTTATTGGTCGTCCATAGTTGAACACATTATACAATGGTACTTCTTGTTGAACACCGTCAATAGATACACCAGATGTTAATCCAACAGTAGAAGGGTTACCAACTAATTCTGGTTGATCAAGTCTGAACTCAATAAAGTTGTTGTTTAATATTCCACCAAACTCACCTGACTTGATAGCCCAGTTTTGATATAGTGTATAATCAATTCCACCCTGCGGTAAGTTTGCACCCTTGAATGCATTAGCTGCATTAAGTGTACCTTTATTCTTGATTAAGTTTTTGTAAACGTTAACTTGTGTAACATCAGTTAGATCAACCAATGCTAAGTAATCTCTTGGACGATATCCAATCAAACTGAAACTTAATAAGTCTGCATCATTTTCTAGGTTAGCCTTATCTACATCATAGTACAATGTACTTTCGTATGAACGAGTTTGGCTGTTAGGTAGTAATCCCTTTTGAATCTGATCGTATGGAGTTTCTTTCCAATCAAGTTCGTTGAACAATATGCTTGGTTGAATTATCTTAAGTGCAGACCAGTATTTGTTTTTATACTTTACGATAGAACCAGCGGTGTATTTTACATTACCGTCCCACTCTACTACATTATCTTGATTTAGTATAAATCCAGCGGCATCAATATTACCATTCCAGTCAGCAGTCAATGTACCGTTGACAGAGATACGATATTGACGTAAACCGGTAACTAAGTTGTAAATGACATCATTGAATAATGTAACATTGTCAAAAACTATACCATTTTCTATGTTGCTAATGTTGAATTGACCATAACTGATAGCATCACCTGCATTCAATGTTTTAGCAGTGAATGCTGTACCGTCACGAGTTATAGCTAAATTACTTGTTGATATTGGGTACAAGTCTTGGTTCAACACAAAGTTTTTCTGACTTAATGTTAGTGGTTGAACGATTCTGCTTTCTTTGTCGATAGCAATTAAGTTAGCAGAAGGATTGATTGTAGTGATAGAGCCAAGACCCCAACCAGTTTGCGCCCAGTACAAATACTCAGCAACCATTTGTTGCCATTGTATTGGTATACCATTTTCAATTTCTTCATATACTACACCTTGACTGATTAGATATTCACCATAGCTAATCAAAAACTGTGCTACTTGCTGTGTGTTATAGAACTCAGTTCCATAAGGAACCACTTGAACTTTGTCTGTGAAGCTGTCAGTGACTTTTACAGTTAAATTCTCAACAGTTATTGATTGTGTAGTGCCACCAAACTTTGGAGTAAGAATTTTGAAATATGCATTAGTTTGGCTATTACCAAATACCTTGTATCCGTTTTCAGTGATTTGTATTACAACGCCACTATAGACAATTCTATCGAATGGTTGGTTTTCATACAATAGTAATCCATAGCTTTCGTCGGGGATTAGTAATGAACTGTTGTTGCTATTTGCTGAACTCTTTTCAACATAGAATTTTAGCATATTCTTGTCGCTGAAACCAGCAGCACGATATACTAAACGAACATCTAAGTTGGCTAATAGTGTAGAAATACTAGTTGTTGCATCAACCCCAACTTGTTTCTCATAGTCAACAATCCAGTTGATATAGCTAGTTGCAGGTGTTCCTGTTCCATATATTGGAACATCACCAATAACCAAATGACTTCTATCATTTACTAGATATTGATTGAATTCAATATTGTATTTGTAATTATCAACGTCCACACCCAAGTTGAAGAAATCTGCTGGCTTAGTTAC
>Ga0007804_1000432_pt1 | contig 15397 bp, 16 predicted proteins | sample CryBogCBE25Aug07_FD_60367 | JGI IMG/M metagenome (GOLD analysis project Ga0007804, IMG submission 60367) | Freshwater microbial communities from Crystal Bog, Wisconsin, USA - CBE25Aug07 | ecosystem: Environmental > Aquatic > Freshwater > Lake | place: Crystal Bog, Wisconsin, USA | collected... | reverse complement strand
GACCAAGAGGAGTCCAAGAAGGATTATAGCCGGAACAACAAGCCGTCGTAATGCCCTGTTGGTCGATGAGGTAAGAGTATCAGGAGTGCGGTCCATGAGATGGAATGCCCAGCAGTTCGTTCGGGAGTAGCCTTGAGGTCAAGCCCTGAACTCCACTTCAAGAAGAAATTTCACTGAGTGAAGAGGTTGCAGGTGAAGGGTTTCGCTTGCTCCTGAGGGTTTTGCAGTTACCCAAGAATGATGCCAAAACGCATTTTTCCAGCTGAATGGGGCTTTTTATTCGGTCTGATGCTGTTGCTGACAGGTTGTGCGGTGGGGACATCCACGCTCCCATCCGTATCTCGCTCCACTTCAAATTCGGTGGCGGTGGTGGCTGGCACGGAGGTGGCTTCCACCAAGTCCTCCTCGCTCTGGCTCCAGAGTCAGGGTCAGAGGCGTGTGAAGGACGCCAATCCTCCAGCCATCCGAGCCGTTTCAGCCATCATGATTGATGCACGAACGGGGGAAACGCTTTACCAGAAAAATGCCGACGAGCCGCGTCAGGTCGCCAGCACGCAGAAGCTGGTCACCGCGCTGATCGTAGCGGAACAGGATCCCCTCGACGAGCCTGTCCGTGTTGATCGCCGGGACACCAACGTCGAGCCCACCAAGGTTGGTATTCGCGCCGGAGAACTATACACGCGCCGTCAGCTTCTGCGGGCCATGCTTGTCCATAGTGCCAATGACTGTGCGGCCGCGCTTGCCCGGACTCATTCAGGGAGCATTGCCGAGTTTTCCGGTGAGATGAACCGGTTGGCCCAGCGGTGTGGAACGACCTGCTCGCACTTTGTGAATCCCCATGGCCTTCCGGCCCAACAGCACTCGACCGCCCGTGACATGGCCCGTATCGCTTTCCGGGCGTACCACAATCCCGATCTACGTGAAGCGATGGCCATGCGTTCGTATTGTTTCCGCTATGCAAGCGGCAGGCTCTGCATGCTGGAGCCGACCAACAAGCTTTTGGAGCGCTCTCCCTTCTTCAATGGCATGAAGACGGGCTACACAGAGGCGGCTGGCAAGTGCCTTGTCAGCAGCTACAGCCGTGGTGGTCGCGAGCTCATTCTTGTGCAATTGGGGAGCCACGCCCGCTATGTTTTCGATGATGCCCAGCGCCTCATCGGATGGGCGGCCGGATCTTAAAAAAGAGCGATCAAGCCTTCCACTTGATACTGCAGCCCAAGGCTGGCGGCCATGGCTCTGGTACCTGCAGGCCCCCGGCAACGGCTTCTAGGGCCTTGCGAAGATCTTCTCCAGTATTGGGCAGTCCGTTTTTTGGACTGCTGGCATCCAAGCGTCCCCTGTAGGCAAGGCGGCTTTCGGAATCAAAGAGAAAGAAATCGGGCGTGCAGACGGCCGTGTAAGCGCGCGCCACCTCCTGGGACTCATCATACAGGACAGGGAAGGAAAAGTCTGATGAGGCAACCATCTCACGAAGTTTTTCGGGGGCGTCTGCAGGGTAGGCCACAGCGTCGTTGGAACTGATTCCCACCGTCGAGATGCCGCGAAGGGCATATTCCTCGGAGAGGCTCTTTAGATGCTCTCGAACATGGACCACATAGGGGCAGTGTCCGCACAGGAAGACAATCAGGGTGCCCTCCCTCCCCCCGACGTCTGCAAGGGATCGGGTCGTCCCGGTAGTGACATCGGGCAAGGTGAAGTCCGGCGCCTTGGTGCCGGCGCTCATGGTGTCTGGGAAGTCAGCGGAGGAGGTTGCCATAGTATCGATGGGATGGGGTTGAATGAATGAGCGGATGCTGACGGAAGAGGATCGCAGACGCAATACCCAAGCCGGTCACAATCCTCGTGACCCGATCCCCCTGTAAGGCATAGGATGGGCTTCCGATGCCATCTAAGAAAACAACCGTAACGGCCTCCTCCAAGCGCGCCGCAACTCCTAAAAAAGCATCCGGATCCGTGGGACTCTTGAGGATCGGTAAGGCCGCGTTCGTGACGCTAGGTGGGAAAGATCCTCTCTTCATCCTTGGTCCCTGCGTGATCGAGGGGGCAAAGCCGCTGTTGAAGGCGGCCCGGACGATCAAGTCGATCTGTTCGGACCTCGGGGTTCAGTTTGTGTTCAAGGCCTCCTATGACAAGGCCAACAGGACGTCCGGCTCCTCGTACCGCGGCATCGGGGCTCTCGACGGTTGCCGGATGCTTGCCGAGGTGGGAGCCTCTATCGGTGTTCCGGTCACGACCGACATCCACTCCCCGCAGGAGGCCGAGATCGCTTCGGAGTTTATCGATCTGCTACAGATCCCGGCCTTCCTCTGCCGGCAGACCGACCTGATCGAGGCGGCGGCGCGATCCGGACGGGCCGTGAATGTGAAAAAAGGACAGTTTCTCGCCCCTTGGGACTTGGCTCCCATCGCTGGGAAACTCCGCGCAGCGGGGTGTGAATCCTTCTGTTTTACCGAGCGCGGCACCACCTTCGGTTACAATAATCTCGTGGCCGACATGCGATCGCTCTACTGGATCCGGGAGCAGGGTTTTCCGGTCATCTTCGATGCAACCCACTCCGTCCAGCGCCCCGGCGGTGGCGGCGGGCATACGACCGGAGATGGGCATCTGGCACCCGTGCTCGCGCGAGCCGCAATGGCGGCAGGGGTTGACGGCATCTTTCTGGAAACCCATGAGAATCCGACCAAGGCTCCCTCCGACGGGCCCAATCAGATTCCCCATGCGAAGCTCGCTGAAACCCTGAAATCACTCCTTTCGATCCGTCGTGCACTTGCCTGATTTCAAGAATGTGATGGTGCCCTTGCTGGTGGCGCTCCTTCTCACGGGAAGTGCTCCGTTAGTACACGCCGCAAGCGGGTCAAAGAACAATGCAGAGCTTGCGCCCGAGTCCACATCCAGCAACGCTGCCAAGATTGACCTACCTGTTCCCGTGGGAGAGCCGGTCAAGGGGATCAAGATTCCCCAGTATGACGAGCAGGGAAACCTCACCATGAACCTCACGGCTGAGGTTGCCCGCAAGCTCGACGAGCGGCAAGTCGAGCTCACCAAACTCAAAGTGCAGTTCAACGACAAGGAGCAGAAGCAAATCATTGTCGAGATTCCCCACAGCATGCTCGATCTGGAGACCAAGAAGTTGATCGCTGATTCGGAAACCGTCATCAGTCGTGAGGATTTTGAGATCACGGGCCAGACCGCGGAGTTTGACACCGTCGCCCGGCAAGGCATCTTCAAGGGACATGTCCGGGCCTCTTTCCGGAACGACAACGCCCCGATTCTCCCATGAAGCCATTCCTCTACCTCCTCCTGGCATTGACGTTCCAGAGTGGCCGACTCGTGGCCCAGTATGCTCAGGATCCGGGTCCAACGGCAGGGGTTGCCCCCGAGAGTGGCACCATGATGGGTGGAATCATGCCCCAAGCTGGCGAGCGCCCCAAGAATTCCCGCACCGTGATCGAGAGTGATGACGGAGCCACGTTCGATAGCACGAGCAACACGGCTGACTTCACCGGTCACGTCGTCGTTCACGATCCCCAGTTCGACCTCTCAGCCAGCACCCTCCATGTCGTTCTGCGGCCGGACCGAAAGGGGCTTGAGCAGGTCATTGCAACAGGGTCCGTCGTCATCACCCAAGAGAAGAAGAACGACCGCGGCGATCTTGTCAAATCGGTCGGGAAATGCGGGAAGGCGACGTATGAAACCGCCTCGGGTGACGTACGCCTGGAGGAGTGGCCCCAGATTCAGCAGGGGATCAATAACCAGATTGCCACCGAGAAGACCACTGTCATGATCCTCAACGCCAAGGGCCGCTCCCGCACCATCGGGCCCAGCCGTACCATGATTGTCGATCAGGGTGAAAAGGCCATCACCCCGTAATTCCCCACCCGAACGCCCGATACCCATGAGCACCAACGGCGAATTTCAATTCACCTCGGATCCGGTCAATGCCACACCAAGCCGCTTTGAGTCAGCGCCCGTCATATCAGACCGAGACGAACCGATCTTAAGGACCGACAAGCTCGTCAAGATCTACAATGGCCGCTCTGTTGTAAACGGCGTCGACATCCATGTCCGCAAGGGGGAGATCGTCGGACTTCTCGGACCGAACGGTGCGGGAAAAACAACCACCTTCTACATGATCGTCGGCCTCGTACGCCCGGATGGCGGCAGAACTTTCTTCCACGGCAAGGATGTCACCCACGAGCCGATGTACAAAAGAGCCCGACTTGGCATGGGATACCTGCCGCAGGAGGAGTCTATCTTCCGCAAGCTCACCGTCCGGCAGAATATCATGGCGATTCTGGAGACCACCTCTCTCAACAAGAAGGAGCGGAACGAGCGCTGCGACGAGCTGCTCGAGCGATTCGGTATCGCCCACCTTGCCAAGAACGAGTCGCTCACCCTCTCCGGCGGAGAGAAGCGCCGCCTGACCATTGCCCGCTCGCTGGTGACCAATCCCAAGATGCTCATGCTCGACGAGCCCTTCAGCGGCGTCGATCCTATCGCGGTCTACGATGTGCAGCAGATCATCTCCGACCTCCGAGACATGGGGCTTGCGATCATCATCACCGACCACAATGTCCGTGAGACCCTTGCCATCACGGACCGCGCCTACCTCATTTTCGAAGGTCGCGTCGAGAGTCAGGGCGACAAGGACTTCCTCCTGCACGACCCGATCAGCCGCAAACTCTATCTCGGCGAGTCCTTTGCCATGTAGGCTCCGGTAAGAACGCAGAGACTTTAACAAGAAGAGATTTCTCACATGCCCCGCTCCAAGACATCCTCCACGCAGAAGGCCAAGGCGCTGACTGTGGGGACCTTCTTTGCCAACCATGGACCCGCGCTTGGGCTCGAACTCATGGGAGACTCATCCGGCATGGAGTCGATCATCGAGGAACCGACCATCAACCGGCCCGGCCTCGCATTGGCAGGATTCTTCCGCTACTTTGCTTCCAAGAGGGTTCAGGTGGCAGGCCACGCCGAACTGAGCTACCTCCGGAGTCTCACTGCTATGGAGAGAGCGGCCAAGCTGGAGGCGCTCTTCGAGCAGCACATACCCTGCCTCATCATCGCCCGAGGCCTCCCACTGCCGAATGGTATCCTTGATCTTGCCGCAAAACGGGAGATCCCCGTCTTCCGGACACCGCTGGTCACCATGAAATTCATCAATTCGGCCACCATCGCCCTCGAGGATGAGTTCGCTCCTGTGGCATCCGAACAAGGGAGCATGGTTGATATCATGGGGATCGGTGTCCTTATCCGTGGAAGTAGCGGTATAGGCAAGAGTGAGTGCGTCCTTGGGCTCATTGAGCGCGGCTACAGCCTTGTTAGCGACGACATCACCCGGTTCCGCAATCTGGAGGGAAGGGAGCTGATCGGCAATAGCAAGGAGCTGACACGCTTTCACATGGAGGTGCGCGGCATCGGCATCATCAATGTCGCCGCCGTCTTCGGTGCTGGCTCCGTCCGTCCCGAGAAGCAGTTGGATCTCGTGGTTACTCTAAAGGACTGGCACGACGTCGAGGATATTGATAGGATCGGACTTGACAGGGATACCTATGAGATCCTTGGCATTTCCATACCACACGTGACCATCCCCGTTAGAACAGGACGCGACCTAGCAAGGCTCGTCGAAGTTGCGGCCCTCGACCAGAAACTCAAGTCGATGGGCCACGACACGGCTCGTGAATTCAACGAACGACTTCTCCGGGCCATGACGCCCACCAAGGAACGCCTTAAGAAATGAGCAACCCAAGCGACGCACCCTCAGCCACCAAGGACCTGACCATCGAGAACCGCAACGGTCTCCATGCTCGTCCGGCGGCACTCTTTGTCAAAACCTCCAGCCGTTACCGATCTGAAGTCTGGGTCGAGAAGGATGGAGAGCGCGTGAACGGCAAGAGCATCATGGGACTCATGATGCTCGCCGCCGGCAAGGGGTCTGTCCTCCGTGTCATTGCCGAAGGAGAGGATGCCGAGACGGTATTAAACGAGCTGGAACAGTTGATTTCGACCCGTTTCGGCGAAGAATAGACTCGGTGTCAACGCTTTTGGCGCTGGGTTGTGAGCTCCTGCGCTCGCTGTATAAGTTACACAGCTTTGCTTGGAGGGACGTGCCTCTCATCGAAACTTCGCTTATCTGATATGATGATCACCGCTGAAATTCTTGAAAATCTGAACTCTCGACAGTCGAATCGAACAAACTAGCTTAATTCCATGATCATTCTCCTCCCGCTGATCCTTGTTCTCATTTATCTGCTCAGTTCAATCCGCATCTTGATGCAATACGAGCGGGGGGTTGTCTTCACCCTGGGCAGATTTTCCGGCGTCCGGCAGGCGGGTATCACACTGATCTTCACCCCTTTTCAGAAGATGACGAGCGTTTCCCTGCGTACAGTGACGATGCAGATCCCTTCACAGAAAATCATCACTAAGGACAATGTCTCCATCGATATCGCTGCCGTGGCTTATTATCAGATCTCAGACCCGGAGAAGGCTGTGATCGGGATTGAACGGGTCTATGATGCGATCAATCAGATCAGTCAGACCACCGTGAGGAATGTCGTCGGCCGCTTCTCGCTCGATCAACTTTTGGCCGAGACCGCGAATATCAATGAGCAGATCAAGACCGTCATCGACACCCATACCGAGCCCTGGGGCACCTGCGTAACCGCGGTAGAGATCAAGGACATCACCCTGCCAGAGAACATGCAGCGGGCCATGGCCAAAGAGGCGGAGGCCGAGCGCGAACGGCGGGCTAAAATTGTTGCGGCCGAAGGCGAATACCAGGCGGCCACCAAGCTTGGAGAGGCCGCTGATGTCATCTCGGCTCATCCGGTAGCACTACAGTTGCGAACCCTGCAAACCATGGCGGAGATCGCCACCGAGAAGAACTCCACCATCATCTTCCCTGCACAATTCATGACAACCGTTGAGGAGGCTCTCAGGCTGGTGCGTCAGGATTCCAAGGGAGTGTAATTCCTCAAAAGATCAAAAAATATTAATGGGGAGGCCTGCAATGATTCCTCCGGTGTAATCTTCGAAGACCTCCACTCGACTTTCCTGAGGGGTCTCAGTAAACTCACACTCCTGTGAGCTACCGCGTCTTTGCCAGAAAATACCGACCGCAGAAGTTCGAGGAGGTGATTGGTCAGGGACACATCACCCGCACTCTCCAGAACGCGATCAAGGGAAGCCGTCTTGCACAGGCCTATCTCTTTGTCGGTCCCCGCGGGGTTGGCAAGACATCCACGGCTCGCATATTGGCCAAAGCGCTGAATTGTCTGAACGGTCCGACGGACAATCCGTGCGGCACCTGCGACGCCTGTATCGAGATCGCGGAGGGCCGCAGCCTCGACGTGATGGAAATCGATGGGGCTAGCAATAACAGCGTGGAGAGTATCCGCACGCTCCGAGAGAACGCGGCCTACGCGCCGGCCCGCGGCCCCTACAAGGTCTACCTGATCGATGAGGTGCACATGCTCTCCACGGCGGCCTTCAACGCCCTTCTCAAGACGCTGGAGGAGCCTCCCGAGCACGTAAAGTTCCTCTTTGCCACGACGGAAGCGCAGAAGGTTCCCGCCACGATCCTGAGTCGATGCCAACGCTTCGACCTCCGACGACTGACGCCGGAGCTGATCGCCGCACATCTCATCTACATTGCAAACATGGAGAGGGTGTCACTCGATCCGACCGCTGCCGAGGCGATTGCACGCGGAGCAGACGGGGCGCTTCGGGATGCTGAGTCGATGTTTGATCAGGTGATCGCGTTCTGCGGTACCACGATTACGGCCGGCGATGTTCAGATGGTCTTCGGTTTCACACCTAGGGAGACGGTTATTTCGCTGACGGCCGCGCTCTTGGCGCGCGACACACCATCTGCGCTTGCGCAGGTGAGGGATCAGGCCGAGGCAGGCAAGGATCTCTCGCGACTGCTAGCAGAACTGGTCGGCCTTCTACGCGATATCCTGATCTCAAAAGCCCATCCCGCCACGGAGGAGCAGACTGAAGAGGGGCGACTGGGGGAGACAATTTCCCAAGAAAAGCTGCTGGTCCTGCTCGATCACTTCGGCGAGTCCGAGGGGCGGATGCGTTGGGCAACTGACAAGAAGCTCCTGCTCGATGTCGCCCTGATCAAGGGGGTGCATCTGTTGGAAGAGACCAGTCTGAGTGACGTGATTGATGCTCTCGCCTCTCTGCGTGGCGGATCCCCGCTCCCCGATCGACCGACCGCGAAGGTCACGGTATCTGCTTTGGTGCCAAAACCAGCCGTTGTCCCAACTTTAACACCTGCTCCAGTAGCGCCAGCTACCATCGCCCCTCTAAAAAAAGAGCGACCAGTCATCGAGGAAGAATCCAACGAGGAAGCCGATAAGGAGTCCAACAAAGAAGCAGCCAAAAGGGACGAAACCAACACTCTTGCCTCCGAGGCTGAGATGATCCCAATCCTCTCCTTGGGCGACGAAATCGCATCAGGACCGGCCGCTTCAGGGTTGGAGGAGTTGGAGGAGTTGGAGGAGAAAGCGACTCCCGCTGCAGTGACATCCCCGGATCCTTGGCACACGGTAGCCATGTCACTGGCCTCCGAGTCCCCCCTGAAATTCGGATGGCTGGAGGATGGCCGCTTTGTGGAAATTCAAGGGGATCGACTGATCGTGGAGTTCCCCCCCTCCCTCGAAGCACAAACTCAGACCCTCTTCTGGATTCAGGCGGTCAAAAAAATCGAGACGCTGCTTTCCACCGACCTCGGGAAGAAAATAACCCTCGAGTGCCGATTCAGCGGGGCCGAGCCTCCAGCCCCGGAGCCAATGCCAGAGCCCCTGCCTCCCCCGAAGGCAAAACCGATTGACAAGGCCTCACCCTCTTCTGCCTCCTCAACAGCTTCCAATCCCAAAATGGCGTCACCAGAATCCCCGCCAGAAATCAGCGCTGAGGAACTGGAGGCTTTCAAGAGTGACCCGCTGATCAAAAAGGCGCTGGAAATTTTCAAGGCAGAGATCCTATCAGGCGAACAATCACCCGGCATCTGATCGGGAAAAATCCAACTCAACCACCAATCATACCCATTGATGAATATTGCTAAAATGATGAGCGCTGCCGCGAATGCGCAGAAGAAGATGGCCCAGATTCAGGAAGATCTCGCCAAACGTGAGGTCGAAGCGACTTCCGGCGGAGGAAAGGTGACGGTCAAGGCCTCCGGATCGGGAGAGATCCTCTCCATCAAGATCTCTCCGGAGGTTATTAATGCGGATGACGTGGAGCTTCTCGAGGATCTTGTCCTGAGTGCCGTGCGCCAGGCGACCGGTGATGCGAAGAAGCTGGCCAGCGACGAGATGGGCAAACTGACGGCAGGCCTCGGCATTCCGGGCCTTCCTTTCTGAACTGCAAGAGATCCCTGGATTCCAAAACATGACCACTCTTCTCTCGCCGATTCAACTCGGCCCCATCTCCCTTCCCAACCGTGTTTTCATGGCACCGCTGACACGTTGCCGTGCCTCGGAGGGCCATGTGCCCAATGACCTGAACGTGAAGTATTACGCCCAGAGGGCTTCGGCTGGCCTGATCATTTCCGAGGCGACATCGGTCTCCCCGAGTGGCTATGGCTACCCGAACACTCCCGGCATCCACACCGAGGCGCAAGTTGCCGGATGGAAAAAGATCACCAGTGCGGTTCACGCCAAGGGAGGGCACATGTATCTCCAACTCTGGCATGTCGGCCGGATCTCCCACCCTGCATATCAGGAGGATGGGACCCAGCCGGTGGCTCCCTCCGCCATCAAGCCCAAGGGACAGGTCTTCACTGGAGCGGCCATGGAGGAGTATGTCACCCCGCGAGCGCTCGAGACCTCCGAGATCCCGGGAATCGTGGCCGAATATGTGCATGGAGCCACACTTGCCAAGGAGGCCGGATTTGACGGCGTGGAGATCCATAATGCAAACGGCTACCTTCTTGACCAGTTTCTTCGGGATGGAACCAACAACCGTGGCGATGAGTATGGCGGATCGGTTCAGAACCGTGCTCGCCTGACCCTGGAAGTCACGGAGGCGGTTGTCGGTATCTGGGGTGCCGACCGCGTTGGGATCCGCCTCTCACCCGGAGGTGTCTTCAACGACATGCACGACAGCAATCCGCTCGCAACCTTCGGACATCTGCTGAAAGAGCTGAACGCCTTCAATCTGGCCTATGCCCATATCACCCAGGTCACGGCGCAAGATATCGCGCACGGAGCAAAGGAGGGGGTGGGCCCCAAGGAGTTGCGCCCCTTCTGGAAAGGGACGATCGTCTCGGCGGGAGGATTCAATTTGGAGACTGGCAATAAAGCCCTGACAGAGGGTTGGGCAGACGCGATTGCTTTTGGCGTTCCCTTCATTGCCAATCCCGACCTGCCGGAGAGATTCCGTCAGAATGCGCCTCTTAATGCCCCTGATGAGGCTTCGTTCTACGGAGGCACCGAGAAGGGATACTCCGACTATCCTACCCTGCAAACAGACGTGCTTTCGTAGGTACTTACTGTCCGAAGAGACCGGTTTGAGGATCGGGTTGTGCGATAGGGCGTGCTTTCTTTTCCTTCACCGGAAGAGGATTTGAGACTGTCTCGGATTCGTTGGTTCTGAACCCAAGCCCACTCATCAGCAGGGCGCCGCCAGGGACCACAAAGGAGAGGAGATCGGCGACGCCACGGATGAGTTCGCCGTGAACAAGCATGGCATCGGCGGTTTTTCCTGTTGGAATCTGGTGATATGCGCTGAGGAAAAGAATCAGTTCCGAGAGAAGGATGCTGAGGAGAGCCCACTTGATCCCAGTTTTCTGCTTCTTGGAACTCAAGTCCAAGGCGGGCATCTTGAACCAAAGAAGCCATCCCGCGCAGGCGAACGTGAGTAGCGCCAAGGTGACCGAGAAAAGAGAGGTCACGGACAGCAGAAGCAGGACCACGGCAAGGCGCACCAGTTGATGGTTACCCACCTTGCCAAACGCGAAGCTGGTCATGCCCAGGGAGAGCAAAATTAGAGGGACGCCCACGGCCCAAGCCATCACCCGATCCTCCCCGGCAAGTAATTGTCCGGTCACGCAGTAGGAGGTGCCGGCCAACTCAAAAGCCTCCTTCCAGCCGACCCATACGCCAGATTCGAACCATGTGGCGACAGCCATGGCGCCTCCCCCCATCAGAAGTGGAAACCTAGCCTCCCGAGGCACGCAGGAGACCGATGCCACGAGCAGGAAGGAGAGCAAGCCCATCAAGGCGACGCAGAGCTTGAGTGTCAGCTCTACCGCGCTGTACTGGCCGATGGAAATGGTGAGGAGCGTATCCATCGTTAAGAAACTAGGTCGCCGGCGCTCTCCTCAGACTTCGGTGGGATCACCGAAATCGATCTGAAGGTTGCGGGCCAACCTGATCAACTCGGGGGCAGGATGCTTTTTCTTGCCGATCACCTGGTCAAAGGAGACGAGGGTGGTGCGGCCCTTGGCGAGCGATGTCATGCAGCCGGTTTCCTGCTGGAGAAGTCCGGTGACGGCGAGTTCTCCAAAGCGGGAGCCGAGCATCCTGTCGAAGTGGGTCGGAATACCGCCTCGCTGGACATGGCCAAGGACTGTCTTGCGAACTTCCTGCTCGAATTCCGAACCACGGGCGGCAACCATGCGCTGAATAAAGGTGTCGGCATCGCAGACACCTTCGGCAAGCACGATGATGGAGTTATCCCTGGTCTGCTGGTAGCGTTCGTGCAACTGGGTGACGATCCGCTTGATGTTGCAGTAATATTCGGGGATCACGGCGAATTCGGCCCCGCAACTGATGGCCGTGGTGAGGGCGAGGTAGCCCGAGTTGCGGCCCATCACTTCGATCAGGAAGCAGCGTCGGTGGGAGCGTGCCGTGTCGCGGATACGATCGATCAGCTGCATGATGGTATTGGCGGCCGTGTCCACTCCGATTGCCATCTCCGTGCCGGCCATGTCGTTGTCGATACTCGCGGGGATGCCCACGACGGGCATGCCTCGATTGGAAAGCTCCTGGGCCCCGGTCAGCGAGCCGTCCCCGCCGATGACGACAAGGCCATGGATCCCAAGTTCCTGAAGGCGCCGCCGAGCCTCATCGATCCCCTCGGGGGTATACATGCGCTTGCAGCGGCTGGATTGGAGGATGGTTCCTCCCCGGTCGATCATACCCGAGAGAAGCCGGCCCCCCAGCTCCTCGACGTTACCGTCGAAGATGCCGTCGTAGCCGTTATTGATCCCCACGACGCGGCAACCATTCTCAAAAGCGGTTCTAGCCACGGCACGGAGTGCAGGATTCATTCCCGGGGCGTCACCACCGGATGTCAATACGCCGAGTGTTTTCATGGAAAAAGGGCCTTCGGGCTACGAAGACAGTCTTCTAGTTAGCATGGGGAGGCGTAAAAAACAGGCGAATAAATTTTTTTTGAACGGAATCGTTGCTAGGTGGTCTCAATTAACAGGGTTTCATTGGAAGCGGGCCACCTCGCATCGGTTTCTTGGTTTTTTCCGGTGCGGCAAACAGGTGGCCCGCTTTTTTGATCCCGTTCCACGTAAAGCTCTTCTTGCCACTTGCTTCGGGGAGATGAGTCGGCTAGCTCCTTGTTAGCTCAACCACCATCACGACAACCACGCTAGCCATGCCCGAAACCATTTTACTGATAGAGGATGAAGCAGATGTTGCTGACCTGGTTCGCTACCATCTCAAAAAGGCAAAGTATCGGGTGCTTCACGCCATGGATGGTGCCGAAGGGTTGGAAATGGTTCGTCAGGAGCGTCCCGACGCCGTCGTGCTCGATATCATGTTGCCCAGGCTGAACGGCTTTGAAGTGGCAAAAAAATTGAAGTCCGATCCGACGACCGAATCCATACCGGTGCTGATCTTAAGTGCCAAGGGAGAGTCCGAAAGCAGGATCAAGGGGCTGGAACTGGGAGCCGAGGATTATCTGCCGAAGCCATTCAGCCCGCGTGAGTTGGTCCTTCGCATCAAGGCCCTCCTCCGCCGCAGTTCATCGGTGTCTGTGGCCGAAAAAACCATGGCTGGACCCTTCGTGTTGGATCGCGGTGCGCTCAAGGTGACTTTGGAGGGGAAGCGCCTCGATCTGACCTCGACCGAGTTCAAGCTACTCTCCCTACTCCTCGGAAAGGAAGGAGCCATTCAGTCGCGTGAAGACCTGCTTCAGGAGGTTTGGGGGTACAGCGTCACCATTGACACCCGCACCGTGGACACCCACATGAGACGTCTCCGGGAGAAGCTCGGTGAACACGCCATTCACCTTGAGACGATCCGAGGTGAGGGGTATAGGTTTATCCTGCCCGCAGGCAACCCTTGATGAAGGGGTTGCTTGAGATGGCCGTGGTTGCGGTCCTCGGATGTGGACTGATCGGCATCGCCGTGATGCTGACTATTCTTCCCGCCATGGAGTTGCTGGGGGTGATTCGAAGGATAGCCAGAGGCGACTACCGCCCGGTCATCCTGACAGGCCGTTCTAGCTTTCTACGCGAGGCGTCGAACAATCTGCGACTCATAGCAGAGATGCTGGCGCGACAGAAACTCCTCCTTGCCGAGGAGGAGTTCAGCCTTTCAATGATCCTTGAGAGCATGACGGAGGGTGTGGTCATCACCGGTTCGGACCTAAAAATCCGCATCGTGAACAAGGCCGCCGCAGGCATGTTCAATCTCAAGGGTGTGACGGAAGGTCTTCTCCTCCAAGAGGTCTTCATGAGCCATGAACTCCTGGGCGTGGCCCAGCGTGCGGTCGGTACCGGCGAGGTTCAGCAAGGCGAGCTGACCTTCGGGATCCCGGGACGCGGCGAGCGCAGTCATCTCGTGGTGACAGCGGCAGCGCTCAAGGCTCCTGCCATGGAGGTCCCAAACGGCCTTTTGCTTGTGCTCTACGATGTGACCAGACTCCGTGAGCTTGAGTCTGTGCGCCGTGAATTCGTGGCCAATGTCACCCATGAGTTCCGCACCCCCCTCTCCGTCATCAACGGCTACCTCGAGACCCTGGGGGAGAAGGGCGTAAGCCGAGAAATGCAGCGCAAGTCGATCGCGATCATGCAGCGCCATGGGGATAGGCTCAACCGTCTCATCGATGACCTTCTGACCATCAGCAGGATGGAGGAGAGGGGACTCCGACTCGAGACCGCTCCCACAGATATCGGGGGTCTCCTGCGTGAGGTGATCCAGCAGATGGAGAGTCAGATCGCCGAGCGTGACACCCAAGTCACCCTTGAAATACCCGAGGCGCTTCCTCATGTCGATGTGGAGCGTTACCGGATCGAGCAAGCCTTTTCAAACTTGCTGGCGAACGCCCTTCGTCACGGTGCCCCGATCGGGGGAGAGATCACGATCACCGCGATGCGCGAAGGGCCTGATATTTCGGTTCGATTCCGGGATAATGGCCCCGGTATTCCCCTTCAGGATCAGCCTCACCTTTTCGAACGTTTTTACCGGGTCGGAGGGGACAGAGCCAGACAGACGGGAGGCACGGGGCTCGGACTCTCCATCGTCAAGAATATCGTCACGGCGCACGGGGGAAGGGTGACTCTGGAGAGCAGTCCGGGAGAGGGCTCCACCTTCAGCATTTTTCTACCGCTGATTTCCTTACATGATTGATGGGCAGCGGCGGGAATCAGCTCTTCGGTTGACAATTTCTCCTGCCCCGCCGAATTTCGTGAGCAGTCAATCCCGATGTGGCCCTTGCGTCGGGTATGTGAAAAACTCGCCCTGTATTCCGTGAATATTCATCCCACAGCACTTGTCAGTCCCAAAGTCCTGCTTGGAAGAAATGCGGAGGTCGGTCCCTATGCTATTATCGAGGAGGGAGTTACCCTCGGGGATGATTGCGTCGTCCAAGCCCATGCGGTTCTGACCAATAACGTGACGATGGGTGATCGCAACCTTGTCGGCTATGGCGCTGTTATCGGTGCTCCCCCGCAGGATTTCGATCACAACGCCTCGATTACAAGCGGTGTTGCGATCGGGAACGATAACACGTTTCGAGAGCACGTCACCATTCACAGAGGATCCAAGGAGGGATCAATGACGCGTGTCGGCGACAGAAACCTGCTCATGGGCGGAGTTCATCTTGGACACAACGTCTCGGTCGGGAATCGGACGATCATGGCCAACAACTGCCTGCTGGCCGGCTATGTGGAAGTCGGAGATGATGTGGTTCTTGGAGGCGGATCCGTCTTCCATCAATTCCTGCGCGTCGGCGAGATGTGCATGATCCGAGGCGGCACGGCGTGGAGCAAGGACATCCCGCCATACACAGTCGGCGTCATCATCAATGTGGTCTGCGGTCTCAATGCCGTGGGAATGAGGCGCAAGGGCATCAGCAGTGCGGCGCGGGCCGATGTGAAAAAGGCCTACAAACTGCTCTACCGAAGCGGCCTCAACGTGGAGCA
>Ga0007804_1000424_pt1 | contig 15467 bp, 17 predicted proteins | sample CryBogCBE25Aug07_FD_60367 | JGI IMG/M metagenome (GOLD analysis project Ga0007804, IMG submission 60367) | Freshwater microbial communities from Crystal Bog, Wisconsin, USA - CBE25Aug07 | ecosystem: Environmental > Aquatic > Freshwater > Lake | place: Crystal Bog, Wisconsin, USA | collected... | reverse complement strand
AGCACGTCGTCACCCTTACGAATCTTCATTACAGCACCTCCGGCGCCAGGGAAATAATGCGCATGAACTTCTTGTCGCGCAGTTCTCGACCGACTGGCCCGAAGATACGGGTACCACGCGGCTGCAGCTGGTCATTGATCAGCACGGCAGCGTTGTCGTCGAACTTGATGTAGGAACCGTCCGGGCGGCGCTTCTCCTTGGAGACACGCACGACGACGCAGCGAACCACGTCACCCTTCTTGACGGCGGCGCCGGGAATTGCGTCCTTGACGGTGGCGATGATCACGTCACCAATCGAGGCGTAACGACGGCGGGTGCCACCGAGCACGCGGATGCAAAGGATCTCCTTCGCGCCGCTGTTGTCGGCAACCTTAAGACGGGACTCTTGCTGAATCATCGAGCACGCTCCACAACCTCGGTCAAGCGCCAGCGCTTGAGCTTCGACAGAGGACGGGTCTCCTGGACACGCACGCGGTCACCGATCTTGGCGCTGTTTTCGGCGTCGTGGACGTAGAGCTTCTTGGTGCGCTGCACCGTCTTGCCGTAGCGGGGGTGCGAGACGCGCTCGTTCACCGCGACGACGAGCGTCTGGTCCATCTTGTCCGAGATAACAATGCCCTCACGGATCTTGCGGGGGTTCTCTCGAGTTCCGTCGCTCTCGACGACCGCCGCCTCAACCTTTTCGGTCTTGGTGGGGGTCTTGATTACGAACGTCGCGGGCTTCTTCTCCACCGGTGCGGCAGCAACTGGCGCAGCGGGGGCTTCTTCCACGACCTCTTCGGCAGCCGCCTCGACGGCGACTTCCTCAGCGGCGACTTCTTCCGCGACCGTCTCGACGACGGCCTCTTCAACAACCGCCTCGGCGGCCACGTCGGCCACTACGGCTTCTTCGTTGTTCGTCACATCACTCATGACTTGGCACCCTCTCCGGCGGCCTCGGCGGCCGCAATTTCACGCTCGCGCAGGAAGGTCGCGAGGCGAGCAATGTCGCGGCGAACTTCACCCAAGCGAGCCGAGTTGTCGAGCTGACCAGTAGCGAGCTGGAAGCGCAGGTTGAAGAGCTCACGACGAGCCTCACCCAAACGCTCCACCAGTTCCTGGTCGCTCAGGAGCCGCAGCTCCGCAACGCGTTCTTTCGTCTTTGCCATTAGATGGTTACCTCCGGTGCGCCGTGCGTCCCAGGACGAATCACGAACTTGGCCTTGATCGGCAGCTTCTGGATGGCACGCTCCATGGCGGCACGCGCCAGGGCCTCATCCACACCACCGAGTTCGAACATGATGCGTCCAGGCTTGACAACGGCAACCCAGTACTCGGGGTTACCCTTACCTGAACCCATGCGGGTTTCTGCGGGCTTCGCGGTGACGGGCTTGTCCGGGAACACGCGGATCCAGACCTTTCCACCACGCTTCACGTGACGGGTCATCGCGATACGAGCCGCTTCAATCTGACGAGCCGTAATCCAGCCGGCCTCCAGAGCCTGGATACCGAAGTCACCGAACGTGACCTCGACGCCGCCCTTGGCCATGCCGGTCATACGACCGCGCTGCTGCTTACGGTGCTTTACCTTGCGGGGCATCAACATGATTACTCAGCATCCTTTCGGAAGTGGGGCGTGTCGTTGTGCTCCGTGGCGGTGCGGCGCTCGATGTCTTCTTCAACACTCAAGCGACGCTCGACCTCGTCGGTCGCGGCCAACAGGTCGGCCGGGTTGACGTCAGTCGCGACGGCCTCAACAACAACTTCTTCGACAACGGCGTCCTCGACGCGGCGGCGTCCGCCACCGGCACGAACAACACCCTTCGGCGCGGCGGCCGCGGCGGTGGGCAGAGCGTCGCCGGCAGCCATGGCAGCCTCGCGAACGATCTTCTCGTCGTTGGTCAACTGGTAGGGCAAGATGTCACCCTTGTAGATCCAGACCTTGACACCAATACGGCCGGTCGAGGTGCGAGCCTCGCGGAAGCCGTAGTCAATGTCGGCGCGCAGCGTGTGCAGTGGCACACGGCCTTCGCGGTAGGACTCACGGCGCGACATTTCGGCGCCACCGAGACGGCCCGAGGCCTGGATACGAACACCCAGGGCACCGGCCTTCTGCACGGTCTGAATACCACGCTTCATGGCGCGACGGAAGGCCACGCGACGAATGAGCTGGTCGCAGATACCCTGCGCAATGAGGGCGGCGTCGAGCTCGGGCTGCTTGATCTCCTGGATGTTCAGGGAAATCTTGTTCTTCTGACCGGTGATCTTCTCGAGGTCCTTCTTGAGGCGCTCGGCCTCGGCACCACGGCGACCAATCACGATGCCCGGGCGGGCGGTGTGAATGTCGACGCGGATGCGGTCCGAGTTGCGCTCGATCTCGATGCGGCTGACGGCAGCGCTCTCGAGCTGCTTGGTCAGGTAGTCGCGAATCTTCCAGTCCTCGATAACGAGTTCCTTGTAACCGCGCTCCTTAAACCAGCGCGACTTCCAGTCCGTCGTAACGCCCAGGCGGAAACCGTAGGGATTTACCTTCTGGCCCATTAGTTGGTCTCCTCAACAGTCTCGTCCGAGGTCTCCTCGGCAACAGCTTCTTCGTTCTCGGCGACGACGTCGGTCGACTCAACGACTTCCGTCTCGACGACGTCGGTGGTCTCGACCTCGACGGCCTCGACCGGGGTGGTGACGTCGGCGACGTCCTCAACGGTCTCGTACTGTGCGGCCGGGACCGGCTCACCCTTGCGGCGCGACGAGGCGACACGGCGGGCGCGGCTGGCGGTGGCCGACGCGGCGCGAGCGATGCGCAGCAGTTCGAGGCGGTCCTCGTCCATGCGCGACACGATCACGGTGATGTGGCACGAGCGCTTACGAATGGCGCCGGCACGACCGCGAGCACGCGGGGTGAAGCGCTTCATCGTGATGCCCTCGTCGGCGTAGGCGGCCGAGACGTAGAGCTCGTCGGCGACCAGGCCGTCGTTGTTCACGGCGTTCGCGATGGCCGAGGCCAGCACCTTGCCGATGACGTCAGCGGCTTCGCGCTGGGTGCCGGCGAGGATCTCGGCGGCAGTCTTGACATCTTCACCACGGATGAGGTTCAACACCACGCGGGCCTTGGAGGCCGACATGTGGAAACCCTTGAGCGTGGCGCGAGTGCCCGGACGTTCGTTGGTCTTAGGTCCGGTCATTAGCGACGTCCCGTCTTTTCCTGGCCAGCGTGGAACTTGAAGGTACGCGTGGGCGAGAACTCACCCAGCTTGTGACCAACCATGGACTCGTTGACGAATACCGGTACGTGACGACGGCCGTCGTGCACCGCGAAGGTGTGGCCGACCATGTCAGGAATGATCGTGGAACGACGGCTCCAGGTCTTGATGACCTTGCGCTCGTTCGCGGCGTTCATTGCGTCAACCTTCTTGAGAAGGTGGGCGTCAATGAAGGGGCCCTTCTTGAGACTACGTGACATGTTCTACCTACCTCCGCGAGCCGCGTCCGCGGCGACGACGAATAATGAGCGCGTCCGATGCCTTTGGCAGACGCGTACGACCTTCTGGCTGACCCCATGGCGACACTGGGTGACGACCACCGGAGGTCTTACCTTCACCACCACCGAGCGGGTGGTCGACCGGGTTCATAGCCACACCACGGGTCTGCGGGCGGATGCCCTTCCAGCGGTTGCGACCAGCCTTACCGATCTTGATGAGTTCGTGCTCCGAGTTACCAACGGTGCCGAGCGTGGCGCGGCAGTCGATTGGCACGCGACGCATTTCGGTCGAGGGCAGACGCAAGGTGGCGAAACCGCCGTCCTTTGCGACGAGCTGCACGCTCATACCGGCACTGCGGGCCATCTTGCCGCCGCCGCCGGGGCGCAACTCAACGTTGTGCACCGTCGAACCGGTGGGGATGAAGCGCATGGGCAGGGCGTTGCCGTTGCGGATGTCGGCCTTGGGGCCCGACTCGACAACGTCGCCGACCTTCAGGCCGTTCGGGGCGAGGATGTAGCGCTTCTCACCGTCGGCGTAGTGCAGCAGGGCAATACGGCAGGTGCGGTTCGGGTCGTACTCAATGGTCGCGACCTTGGCCGGCACGCCGTCCTTGTTGCGCTTGAAGTCGATGATGCGGTACTGCTGCTTGTGTCCACCACCACGGTGACGTGAGGTCTTACGGCCGTAGCTGTTACGACCACCGGTCTTGGGCTTCGGCTCGAGCAGCGACTTTTCGGGCGTCGTCGAGGTGATGTCGGCGAAGTCCGACACCGTCTGGAAACGGCGACCCGGGCTGGTTGGTTTGCGGTGACGCAGTGCCATGGCAGTCCTTAGTTCTCGAAGAGGTTGATCGAGTCACCCTGGCGAAGGGTAACGATGGCCCGCTTCGTGTCGGGGCGTGAGCCGACGACACCGGTGCGACGGTTGCGCGTCGACTTACCCTTGCGGTTGAGCGTGTTGACGTTGGTGACCTTGACGTTGAAGGCCTGCTCGACGGCGTTACGCACGTCGATCTTGGTGGCCCGGGGGTCGACCACGAACACGTAGGTGTTGGCGTCCATCAACGTCGTGCTCTTTTCCGAGACGACGGGACGGATGAGAACGCTCATTGCGTCGCGCATTAGTTGCTCTCCTTTGCGACGGGCAGGGTGGCGTCGGTGAAGACAACCCAGTCCGAGTCGAGGACGTCGTAGGCGTTAAGTTCGCCGGCGTCGATGGTCTTGACGTTCTCGAGGTTGCGGAACGAGTGGTAGGCCACTGAGTCCTCACGACCGATAACGACAAGAATCTTGCCCGACACGGCCAGGGCGTTCAGCGTGCTGATCGCTTCCTTGGTCTTCGGGGCGGTCCAGGCGGCGAAGCTGTCAACGATGACGACGTGCGACTCAGCGGCACGGTCGGACAGGGCCGAGTAGAGCGCCAAGCGAATCATCTTCTTCGGCGTCTTCTGGTTGTACTTACGAGGCTTGGGCCCAAGAGCCACACCACCACCGGGGTAGTGCGGGGCGCGAATCGTACCCTGACGGGCACCGCCGGTGCCCTTCTGGGCGAACGGCTTCTTACCACCACCGGAGACCTGCTTACGGGTCTTGGTGGACTGGGTACCGGCGCGCTTGGCGGCGAGCTGGGCCTTGATGACCTGGTGCATCACGGTGACGTTGGGTTCAAGACCAAAGATCGACGGCTCGAGGGCCACCGAACCGAGGTCGGCACCGGTCACGGACTTGCGGGCGGCGGAGTGCTGCGCGTACGGAGCGCGCTCCTTCTTCACCGGGCCGCGGAGGGTAAAGACGACGCTCATCGAGCACCTCCAGCCTTCATCGGGTTCTTCACCGACGTGCGCAGCACGACGACGCCACCGCGGGGGCCGGGAACGGCACCCTTGACGAGGACGAGGTTGCGCTCAGCGTCAACGCCGATCACTTCGAGGTTCGTGGTGGTCACCTGACCGCCACCGAGACGACCGGCCATCTTGGTGCCCTTGAAAACACGACCGGGGGTCGAGCAGGCACCGATGGAACCAGGAGCACGGTGGTGCTTGTGGTTACCGTGCGCAGCGCCCTGACCAGCAAAGTTGTGGCGCTTCATACCACCAGCGAAGCCCTTACCCTTGCTGACGGCCGTTGCGTCAATCATTTCGCCCTTTTCGAACACGTCGACGGCAATTTCCTGGCCTACGGCGTAGGCGGAAACGTCATCAAGACGCAGTTCAACGAGCTTCTTACCGGGAGTAACGCCGGCCTTTTCGAAGTGACCCAGCTCCGGCTGCGTCATGGTCGACGTGCGGCGGCTGCCCCACGTGACCTGAAGGGCCGAGTAGCCCTCCTTCTCCGGCGTCTTTACCTGGACGACGCGAGCTGGGCTGATTTTGACAACAGTCACTGGAATGGCCCGATTCTGGTCATCCCAGACTTGGGTCATGCCCACCTTCTCGCCGACGATCGCTTTGGTCGCCACGTTTGCCTCTCTTCTTCCGTAATCTGCCTATCGGTTGGCCCGACACGCAGACGCTCCGTCGGGCTACAAGAACCCGAACGGAGCGTTCGACTTGGTTCGCCTGACGTTCCCGTAATGGGCAATCAGGCAGATCTACTGTCTCCCACCCCTAGGGGCAGGAGTTCCACCTTACACCAACTGCGACGGCCGATGCAAAGTCAAATCTGAGCGCCGTTTTCCACGCCCTTCGAGGCGCTAGTTCGGCGCGATTTCAGGTGTCGACGCCCTTCGCTGCCCAGCAAACGACAAAAGTACTCGACTGAGCGACCAGGCGAAAAGAAGAAGCGCGAGCCAGGCCATGAGGGAGATGAGCAGACCCGTCCCTGACCGTGGCGTTAGGTAGTCCAGCCACCAGGGCCGCTGTTGCCCGTGATGAAAGAGTAAGTGAATGGCGGCCGACAGTTGACTCGTGCTGAAGGCGGTGCCATCACTGTTCGAGATAGTGAGAGGCGCCAAAGGGTAGACCATCGATACCGCGATGCATTGAATGAGCACTGAGTCGGCACTGACCCCACCGACGAAGGTTTTGGTGACGTTCGACGAGGAGGACCATCGATCGAGGACCAGACCGAGGGGAATCAGGAGCAAGGTCGCTGAGGAGACCATTAAACGCGGCCCCCAGGCGTCGGCCCCACTCCAATTGAACAGCCGCCCCCCAACCGCCGCGAACGAGAGCGGGACGAGAACGAGAAACCAGGCCAACGGGGCCTGCGTGCGCCGGAGGCCGTTCGATCCGAGCAGGGCGACCAGCACGACGGGCATCATGGCAAAAAGCCCCCGCTCGGGGCTCAGTAGCTCCAGCGCGACGCCCATGAGGGGATTGTGGGCCACCGCCACGTTGGGATCACCGAAATGGCCGTCGTTGAAGATGCTCCCGAATCGGATTTCGTTGTACCAGGCGGTGATGAGCAGGGCTGCGCCCGGGCCCACGGCCCAGCGAGCCAGGTGGTGGCGCTGCAAGGGACTCCCCCGCGTCGCCCACCAGACCCAGAGGGAGGCCGGCACGACGGCCAGCACGCTGTCGATGCGGAACAACACCGCGCCGCCCAAGCAGAGGCCGGCCCAGAGGTACCAACGGGGCTCGTCACCACTGGTAGCGGCGACGAGTAGTTCGGTCCCGGCCATGATGAGGGCCGCAGTGGGCAGCACGTCAAAGGAGAGGTGCGCGTAGGGCCACACCAGGGAGCTGAAGGCCACGAGCATGGTGGCCCGGAGTGAGGAACGCGGTGAGACGTTCAGACGTCGCTGGAGGCGATAGAAGAAGAACAGGAGAGCGAAGCCCCACACCGGGTCATAAATCGCCGCGATGCACGTCTCGGTGCTCCAGGAGATGAAATGGTGGTGCCACAGCCAAGCGAACGGAAGCCACTGGAGCGACGCGCCAATGTCGTGCGCCGCGAAGACGTGCCCGCCGGTGCCGTACACCGCGCCCGAGCCCGGCGTGGTGGGATAGGCCACTCGAAGGAACCACTGGTGCGACTGGGCGAAGGCGTTCGCGACGTCCAGCTCCATCCAGACCTCCATTGGCTGAACCTAAATCAGCGTTAAGGCGATTTAGGCCGCAATAGAAAAGGACTTCGGCGAGGTACGGGAACCGCGCAAGGCGCTGGTGAAGGCGGGGACGTGTGGTCATTGGGCTCGCTAAAGCAAAATATCCCCGCCAACCGAAGTTGGCGGGGATATTTCGTACTGCTTAGTTCTGGCGGATCTTGATCTCGATGTCAACACCGGCCGGCAAGTCGAGACGCTGGAGCGAGTCGACCGTCTTAGCAGTGTGATCAACGATGTCAAGAAGGCGCTTGTGCACGCGCATCTCGAAGTGCTCACGAGAGTCCTTGTGCTTGTGCGGACCACGAACCACCGTGTAGCGGTGCTTCTCGGTCGGCAGCGGCACGGGACCCTGCACGCGGGCGTTGGTACGCTCCACGGTTTGCACGATCTTCGCGGTGGACTGGTCCAAGACCTGGTGGTCGAAGGCCTTCAGCCGGATGCGGATCATTTGACGGTTGTCGGCCATGTGTCGACTACTTCAGGATCTTGACGACGCGACCCGAACCCACGGTGCGGCCACCCTCGCGGATGGAGAAGGTGAGACCCTCTTCCATGGCGATTGGCTTACCCAGGGTAACGGTCATCTCGGTGTTGTCACCAGGCATGACCATTTCGGTGCCGGCCGGCAACTCGATGGTGCCGGTGACGTCAGTGGTACGGAAGTAGAACTGCGGACGGTAGTTCGCGAAGAACGGCTTGTGACGGCCACCTTCGTCCTTGGTCAACACGTAGACCGAGGCCTCGAACACGGTGTGGGGAGTGATCGAACCCGGCTTGCAGAGAACCTGGCCGCGCTCGACTTCTTCCTTCTTCGTACCGCGGAGCAGGGCGCCGAGGTTGTCGCCGGCCTGACCCTGGTCGAGGAGCTTGCGGAACATTTCGATGCCGGTAACGGTCGTCTTCGAGGTGTCACGGAGACCCACGATTTCAACTTCGTCACCAACCTTGATAACGCCCTGCTCGACCTTACCGGTCACCACGGTGCCACGACCGGTGATGGACATGACGTCCTCAATCGACATGAGGAACGGCTTGTCGGTCGAACGCTCCGGCTCGGGGATGTAGGCGTCAACGGCAGCCATGAGCTCCATGATCTTGTCACCCCAGGCAGCGTCACCGTTGAGGGCCTGGAGGGCCGACACGCGGACGATTGGGATGTCGTCGCCGGGGAAGTCGTAGCTCGACAGGAGCTCGCGAACTTCCATCTCGACGAGCTCGAGGAGCTCTTCGTCCTCAACAACGTCAGCCTTGTTCAAGGCCACGACGATGTAGGGAACACCCACCTGGCGGGCGAGCAGCACGTGCTCACGCGTCTGGGGCATGGGACCGTCGGTAGCCGAGACCACGAGGATGGCGCCGTCAACCTGGGCGGCACCGGTGATCATGTTCTTGACGTAGTCGGCGTGGCCGGGCATGTCAACGTGGGCGTAGTGACGGTTTTCCGTCTCGTACTCAACGTGAGCAATCGAGATGGTGATACCGCGCTGGCGCTCTTCGGGGGCCTTGTCAATCTGGTCGAAAGGTGTGAAGGCACTGCCGGGGATACGGTCCGAAAGGACCTTGGTGATAGCGGCGGTCAACGTGGTCTTACCGTGGTCAATGTGACCCATGGTTCCGATGTTGACGTGCGGCTTCGTGCGCTCGAACTTCTGCTTTGCCATTGTCGGGGACTTACTTTCTGTCTTGGGATGAACTCACTTTGAGCCCATCGGTTCTTTTTTCGGCCCTCCCCGACGACGGTTTGGACCTTGGGTTCACTGGTTGCCCAGTGGTTTGTTACGCGCCAGTGGCCTTCGCCACGATCTCCTTAGCGATCGACTCCGGCACTTCCGCGTACGAGTGGAACTGCATACTGTACGTTGCGCGTCCTTGTGTACGCGAACGCAGGTCAGTAGCGTAGCCGAACATGTCGGCCAGTGGGACAAGGGCCCGAATCGTCTGGCCATTGCCCTGCTGTTCCATACCTTCGATGCGACCACGGCGCGACGACAAGTCACCAATGACGTCACCCATGTAGTCCTCGGGGGTCACGACTTCGACAGCCATGACGGGCTCGAGGAGAACGGGGTTAGCCAGGCGAGCCGCCTTCTTCACCGCGATCGAACCAGCGATTTTGAACGCCATTTCCGAGGAGTCAACGTCGTGGTAGCTACCGAAGGTCAGGCGAACGCGAACGTCCACCATCGGGTAGCCGGCCAGGACGCCGGACGTCAGCGCTTCGGTGATACCGGCGTTGATCGGTCCGATGTACTCCTTGGGAATAACACCACCAGTGATTTCGTCACAGAACTCGTAGCCACCACCGGGTCCCGTGGGCTCCAGCGTGATGACGACGTGACCGTACTGACCCTTACCACCGGTCTGACGAACGTACTTCTCCTCGACCTTCTCGACCTTCTTGCGAACGGTCTCACGGTAGGCCACCTGCGGCTTACCGACGTTGGCGTCCACTGCGAACTCGCGCAGCATGCGGTCAACGAGGACTTCGAGGTGGAGCTCACCCATACCGGAGATAACGGTCTGAGCCGTCTCTTCGTCCGTGCGGACACGGAAGGTGGGGTCTTCTTCGGAGAGCGAGTAGAGCGCCTTCGAGAGCTTCTCCTGGTCAGCCTTGGTCTTGGGCTCCACGGCGACGTGGATGACGGGCTCCGGGAACTCGAGGGTCTCGAGCTGAATCGGGGCGTCCATCGAGCTCAAGGTGTCACCCGTGGTGACCTGCTTGAGACCCACGGCGGCGACAATGTCACCGGTGCGGATGGTGTCGAGGTCTTCACGGTTGTTGGCGTGCATCAAGAGGAGGCGGCCGAGGCGCTCCTTCTTCGAGCCCTTGGTCGTGTTGATGACGGTGTCACCCTTTTCGAGGGTACCGGAGTACACGCGCAGGTAGGTCAACTTACCGACGTAGGGGTCGGTCATGATCTTGAAGGCCAGCGCCGAGAACTGCTCGGCGTCGTCAGCCTTGCGCTCGAGAGCAATGTCCGTGTCCGGCTTCGTACCCTGGGTCGGCGGGAGGTCGAGCGGCGAGGGGAGGAAGTCCACCACGGCGTCGAGCATCGGCTGCACACCCTTGTTCTTGAAGGCCGTACCGTTAAGAATCGGCACGCACTGGCCCGAGAGGGTACCGCGACGCAGGGCGGCACGGATTTCCAGGGTCGTCGGCTCGTCGCCTTCGAGCATCTTTTCCATGAGCTCGTCGTCGAACGTCGTCAAGATGTCGAGGAGGTCGGCGTGGTACTGCTCCGCCTGCTCCTTGTACTCGGCCGGGATCTCGACCACTTCGAGCTTCTCGCCCTTGTCGTCGTGGTAGATCGTCGCGGTCATCGAGCAGATGTCGATGATGCCCTTGTAGTCGCCCTCAGCGCCGATGGGCAGCTGAATGACGGCCGGCACGCAGTTGAGGCGGTCCTTGATCATGTCGACACAACGGAAGAAGTCGGCACCGGTACGGTCCATCTTGTTCACGAAGCAGATGCGAGGCACGTTGTACTTGTTGGCCTGACGCCACACGGTCTCGGTCTGGGGCTCAACACCGGCGACGGCGTCGAAGACAGCGACGGCACCGTCAAGCACGCGCAGCGAGCGCTCTACTTCAACGGTGAAGTCCACGTGACCGGGGGTGTCGATGATGTTGATGCGGTGGCCATTCCACTGACAGGTCGTCGCAGCGGAGGTAATGGTGATACCGCGCTCCTGCTCCTGGACCATCCAGTCCATGGTCGCGGCGCCTTCGTGCACTTCACCAATCTTGTAGTTCTTACCGGTGTAGAACAAGATGCGCTCAGTCGTCGTGGTCTTACCCGCGTCGATGTGCGCCATGATGCCGATGTTGCGAACCTTGTCGAGGGGGAACTCGCGGGGGGTCGTCATGTCAGGAAACTCTCTTTACTTACCAGCGGTAGTGCGCGAACGCCTTGTTGGATTCAGCCATCTTGGCCATGTCTTCGCGACGCTTCACTGCGGCACCAACGCCGTTGCTGGCGTCAATGATTTCGGCGGCCAGGCGCTCGGCCATGGTCTTCTCGCGGCGCTTCTTAGCGAAGTCGGTCAGCCAACGGATGGCCAACGTGGTGGCACGGCGGGGACGAACTTCGACCGGCACCTGGTAGGTCGTACCACCGACGCGGCGGCTACGAACTTCCAGCTCGGGACGAACGTTCTCGAGGGCGCGCTTCAGCGCGGCGACGGGGTCGCCGCCAGTCTTCTGCTCGACGGTCTCGAGGGCCGTGTACACAATGCGCTCAGCGATGGTGCGCTTGCCGCGCTCCAGGATCTTGTTGGTGATCTGCGTAACCAGGACCGACTTGTAGATCGGGTCGGCGGGCACTTCACGGCGAACAGCGGGGCCTTTACGAGGCATTACTTCTTCTCCTTCTTGGCGCCGTAGCGACTACGGGCCTGCTTACGGTCACGCACACCGGAGGTGTCAAGCGCACCGCGAATGATCTTGTAACGCACACCGGGAAGGTCCTTCACACGGCCGCCACGGACGAGCACAATCGAGTGCTCCTGGAGGTTGTGGCCCACACCGGGGATGTACGCCGTGACTTCCACACCGGAGGTCAAACGAACACGAGCCACCTTACGCAGAGCCGAGTTCGGCTTCTTAGGCGTCACGGTGTGCACGCGGGTGCACACGCCACGACGCTGCGGGGCGCCCTTGAGCGCCGGCGTCTTGGTCTTGGATACTTTGTCCTGTCGGCCCTTTCGGACCAACTGTGCAATTGTGGGCACGCAGAACCTCTTCTAGTTATACAGCATTCGTGGAGACGCGCTGCCAGGCAGACGCGCGGACTATGTATCTTAGGACACGCGAGGGTCGAAGGGCAAACCGACCCCACATGGTGAGATACCTAGAGATGGTGTTCTCACAATCTTCCGTGAGGACGCTCCAGTGTAGGACACGTAGAGCACTTCATGCAACGGCAGATTCACTACACAAACGTCGACTTTCCCCCGGAAATCTCTGCTCGCCAGAACCGCACATTTGCAGATTTGGTTTACCCGTAACAGCCTCTCTTTTGGGCCACCAATGACGCCCGCTGGGTCACTAGGTGGCGCGATTGACAGCCACTGAGCATAACGAGCCGCGGAATGGCGGCCGTAAACGAAAAATCCCGCCGCCGACCGAAGTCGACGGCGGGATTTACCGACTGTGCGTTAGAGCGCGGCGGCTCCACCAAGGTCATCACCGGTGGACTCTTCGTCCTCGATGACGACGGTCTCGTCGTAGCTGGCACCGATGTTCTGGAAGGCAGCCAGGTCTTCGCTGAAGCTGTCGGCACTGGACGTCTCACCCAGCAAGCTGGCGAGGTCGAGGTCATCGTCGCTGAGCTGGGCCCACTCGGGCAGCAACTGAGCGTCCGGCATGGCCATTCCGCGCTTGAGGTCCTTCTCGTTGTAGTACTCGAGACCGGAACCGGCGGGGATCAACTTACCGATAATGATGTTTTCCTTCAGACCAACGAGGTTGTCACGCTTGCCTTCAATGGCGGCCTCAGTAAGCACGCGGGTCGTTTCCTGGAAGGAAGCGGCCGAGAGCCACGAGTCAGTCGCCAGTGAGGCCTTGGTGATACCCATCAGCTGGGCGCGGCCTTCGGCCACTTCCTTGCTGTTGGCTTCGAGCTCGTCGTTGACGTCGTTGAATGTCTTGACGTCGATCATCGCACCGGGCAGCCAGACCGAGTCACCGGAGTCGACGACCTGTACGCGACGGGTCATCTGACGAACGATGAGTTCGATGTGCTTGTCGTGGATCGACACACCCTGGTCACGGTAGACGTTCTGGACCTCTTCGACCAAGTACTGCTGGGTCTCACGGGTACCACGGAACTTCATCATGAGCTTGGGGTCCAGCGGACCGTCGTGCAGCGGCGTGCCGACTTCGACTTCCTGACCGTCCTCCACCAAGAGGTGGCGGGCGATTGGGATCGACTCTTCCTGGATTTCGCCCTCGTCGGAGACGATCGTGAGCTTGCGCTCGCGACCAATCAACTCAACGCTGACGCGACCAGTGAACTCGGCCACCTTGGCGGCACCCTTCGGCGTACGGGCCTCGAAGAGCTCGACGACGCGGGGCAGACCGTGGGTGATGTCGGAGTCCGACACACCACCGGAGTGGAAGGTACGCATGGTCAGCTGGGTACCCGGCTCACCAATGGACTGGGCGGCGATAACACCGACGGCTTCACCGAGCTCCACCATCTGGTGGGTCGCCAGCGAGAGGCCGTAGCAGTAGGCGCAAACACCCTGGATGGCGTCACAGGTGAGCGTGGTGCGCACGCGGACGCGGCTCACGGCCGAGTCGTCGCGGAGACGAACCACGTCGTCCATCATCAACATGTAGCCGGCTTCGTAGACGTAGCCGTCGGACAAGGTGACGGGCTCGGCGATAACGCGGCCCCACAGCTTGGTCTCGAGGTACGAGCGCTGGCCACGGGTGTCCGGGGCCACGTGCTCAATCCACATGCCGCGGGTCGTGCCACAGTCCAGTTCCTTGACGATCAGTTCCTGGGCCACGTCGACGAGACGACGGGTCAGGTAACCGGAGTCAGCGGTACGCAGAGCGGTGTCACCGAGACCCTTACGGGTACCGTGCGTCGAGATGAAGTACTCGAGGACCGAGAGGCCTTCACGGAAGGAAGACTTAATCGGACGAGGAATCATCTCACCGCGCGGGTTGGACACGAGGCCCTTCATGGCGGCAATCTGACGGATCTGCTGGCTGTTACCACGAGCACCCGAGTCCACCATCATGCGGATCGGGTTGGCGTAAGCAGCGTTCATGGCCTTGTCGGTGGCGTCACCGACTTCCTTGTTCGCCTTCGTCCAGATCTCAATCTCCTGCTGGCGGCGCTCGTCGTCGACGATCACACCACGGCGGTAGTTGAGTTCAACGCGAGCGGCGTCGGCTTCGTACTTCTCCAAGATGGCCGTCTTCTCCGGCGTCGTGACGACGTCGTCGATGGAGATGGTCAGACCAGACTTAGTGGCGTACTTGAAGCCCAGGTTCTTGATGGCGTCGAGGGCCTCGGCCACCAGCTGGCGACCGTAGCCTTCGGAAATTGCCGAAACAATCTCACCAATCGGCTTGGCGTTCTTACCAATCAACGTGTTCACGTAACCGAAGGCCTCGAGCGAACCGTCTTCCTTGACCCGGGTGGGCAACGCTTCGTTGAAGAAGACGCGACCCGGGGTCGTGATCAGACGGCGGCTCGCGCCCTGCACCTCGTAGCCAGCGGCTTCGAGGCGAGCGTCGAGGGTCGAACCGGCCTGCGGACGAATCTCAATCGGCGAGTGCAACGTGATGGTCTTGTCGGCCAGCGCGTTCTCGATTTCGAAGACGTGACGGAAGACCGGCGCATCCTTCGTCTCAGCCAAGGTGGCGTCGGTGACGTTCTCGTCCAGGTTGGTCAGGTAGTAGGCACCGAAGACCATGTCCTGGGCCGGTTCCGTAATCGGACGACCAGTAGCCGGGGTGAAGATGTTGTTCGTCGAGAGCATCAAGATACGAGCTTCGGCCTGGGCCTCGGCGGACAGCGGCACGTGCACGGCCATCTGGTCACCGTCGAAGTCAGCGTTGAAGGCCTTGCAGACGAGCGGGTGGATCTGGATGGCCTTGCCGTCGACCAGAATCGGTTCGAAGGCCTGGATACCCAGTCGGTGCAACGTCGGGGCGCGGTTCAGCAGGACGGGGTGCTCACGGATGACCTCTTCGAGGACGTCCCACACCACGGTCTTGCGACGCTCGACCATGCGCTTGGCGCTCTTGATGTTCTGGGCCACCTGGGTCTCGATCAAGCGCTTCATAACGAAGGGTTTGAAGAGCTCCAGGGCCATCATCTTGGGCAGACCGCACTGGTGCAGCTTCAGCGTCGGGCCCACCACGATGACCGAACGGCCCGAGTAGTCCACGCGCTTACCGAGCAGGTTCTGACGGAAGCGACCCTGCTTACCCTTAAGCAT
>Ga0007804_1000422_pt1 | contig 15525 bp, 23 predicted proteins | sample CryBogCBE25Aug07_FD_60367 | JGI IMG/M metagenome (GOLD analysis project Ga0007804, IMG submission 60367) | Freshwater microbial communities from Crystal Bog, Wisconsin, USA - CBE25Aug07 | ecosystem: Environmental > Aquatic > Freshwater > Lake | place: Crystal Bog, Wisconsin, USA | collected... | reverse complement strand
TTTTAGTAATTTGGTAATTTTTATAGTGAAACCTTTACTATCATTGAATTACAGCAATTACTAAATTTTTACAAAAATTACTAAATATGACTAAAAAACAATTTTTAACCACCATTTACGCCAATGAAGACCAATTTACGGCGGCAACACATAAGTATATCAATCATAATTACCCAGCGTTAAGGGGATTTTACTTTCACGTTGCTAATGAATCGGCTACAAGTGCCGCAATGAGGGTTAAACTACATTCACTCGGAGTACTTGCGGGCATTCCAGACTTCTTATTCGTTTATCCTACATTTTGGGGATTAGAATTAAAAATGCCAACTGGAAAACTATCCGACAAACAGAAACACCTCCATAATCATTGGGCTAGTGTTGGGATTACAATAATAACGGCGTATAGTGCGGAGGATGTAATAAATGCTTTAACAAAACTTTAACATTTCAAATTAACATTTATATCAATTATAACCTTATCTTTGTGTAACAAATTAAAAAATAGAAAAAATGCTACTTACAGAACAAATCACAAGATTAGAAAAACAATTAAGTTACGCAAATAATGTATTGAACAATGGCGGATTAGCTGCATGGGAGGCTAAAGAATACTCTAATTTAATAGAACAATACAATAATGAGTTAGAAACTTTAAAAAGTCAATTAGCGGCTAACATACATTTGTTCTAACCTTACAAGTTGGCAGACCTTCAAAACTGCCTTTTAATTATGACCTCGCAAAAACTTTCTGCATACATTCGCACTAAACGTAAAATAAATGACATATCTTTGCAACAAATGGCAAAAGCAATAGGCGTTACACCCGAAGCATTATGCCGAATGGAAAGCGGTAAGTATTGGATTAACTCTAAAAACTTATTTGCTATATTGGAAGTAATGAATATTAAATTGATTGAAGATGGCATCTAACAAACCACCAACTAAGGAAAAGTATATTGAGACACCTGAAAAACTTTGGGAGTTATTTTTAGAATATGTTAAGTATGAAAGAGATAATCCTATGTTTAAACGTGACTATGTTGGAAAAGATGGCGAAGAAAAGGATACACCTTTAATGACACCTATTACTTTTGAAGGCTTTGAATGTTACCTTTGGGATAAAGATATTATTTCAGATTTAAAAGATTATGCAAGCAATAAACAGGAACGATATACTATCTATGCCCCCATCATTACACGTATAAGGCAAAATTGCTTTGTTCAAAACTTTAAAGGCGCATCGGTTGGGTTATTCAATGCAAACCTAATAGCCCGTAAATTAGGATTAGTTGAAAGTACCAAAAACGAAAACAATACAACTTTTACCGTAGAAATTAAAGAAGATTGATAATAATAATAACTATTTTTATAGCCCTATTTATTTAGGGCTTTTTTATTTATGAAAATAATACTACCACCGTGGAATAAGATAATAAACGAAACGTTTATCCCTTTGACTGACAATGAGGATAGGTATCTTATTTGTTGGGGGGGGCGTGGTAGTAGTAAGTCTTTATTTGCTGCAAAGAAGTTAATTTATAGATGCTTAAATGAACATTATTTTAGATACATACTTTATCGCAAAACGTTTAACACAATTAAAGATTCACAGTTTCAAACTATCAAAGATATTGTTTACGATTGGGGATTAGAGCAATTTTTTATATTCAATACTTCACCTTTAGAAATACGTTGTGTTAATGGCAATAAGTTTATTTGTCGTGGTGGAGATGAACCTAAGAAACTAAAATCTATTAAAGACCCAACAGGTGTATGGTATGAGGAAGAAATACCAGAGGAAGGGGATTTTATCACTATCACAACTTCGATAAGAACGCAAAAAGCAAAGTACTTACAAGAAATATTTACTATCAATCCCGAAGTAGAGGGAGATTTTGCCGACCATTGGTTTTGGAGACAATTTTTTAAAGATAAACCCGATGGTAGTTTTAGGGATAAAGCAGAAATAGATATAGGCGGCGGCAAAAAACACACTTTAACTTATACAAGCCATCATAGTACATATAAAGATAACCGTTGGATTCCTGATAGTTTTATTGCTCAACTATTAGCACTTAAAGAAAATAACCCATACTACTACACTATTTACGCAATGGGTAAATGGGGTAATAAATCAAGCGGTGGAAATTTTTATAAAATGTTTAATAGGGCAAAGAATACTACTAAATTAACATACAATCCTAATTTAGCTTTACACGTTAGTTTTGACTTTAACGTTAATCCTTATATGACTTGTACAATATGGCAAATAGAGGGCAAAAAAGCGATGCAAATAGATGAAATTACTTTGCCATCGCCTAACAACAGAACCGAAATAATTTGCAAAGAATTTGAAAAAAAGTATTATAACCACATATCAGGTGTTTTTATTTATGGTGACCCAGCAGGCAGGCACGAAGATACAAGAACTGAAAAAGGATATAATGACTTTGTAATTATTAAAAGAGGGTTACAAAAGTTTAAGCCCGTTGAAAGGGTGCAACGTTCAGCCCCTCCCGTTGTTATGCGTGGCAATTGGGTAAACTCTATATTTGCACATAATGAAGGGGGTATAGAAATATTTATAGATGAAGAATGCAGTAAAACAATAAACGATTATTTATATTTGAAAGAAGATTCAGACGGCACAAAATCTAAGTCGAAAGTAAAAGACCCAGAAACAGGTATTACTTATGAGAAATACGGGCATACATCAGATGCGAATGATTACCTTCTATGCTCCGCTTTTGCCCAAGACTTCACGGCGTATCAACGTGGGGGTAAGCTATTCAAACCCAACGGCATCATGCAAATACAACGTGGTGAACAAATTACATTCTAATAAATTAAATTTACCTACTTTTGTAAATTATGGCAATAACTATCGCAGACATTCAAGCCTTGAACTTCGGCTATCTAACAGGTGAGGACTTATTGCAGTTCTGTTCACCTCAATTATTGATTAAACAATATACGGTTGACAGTAACAGTTTGCAGAACGCTTTTAACTTCGCACAAAGTGAGGTTATTGCCTCGTTTACAACCCGTTATAACCTAACTACTGAACTAGCTAAAACAGGCACAAATAGGGCTTTATTATTGGTTAAAATAATGTCATTATTGACCGTTAGAAACGCATTGGGAAGCTTCCAAGAATTAGCCGAAAAGATGAAAGACGATTTTAGTTGGGCTGATTACACCGTTAAGTCAATCAGAAACGGGCAAATGAATTTACCAATATCATTGGCAGCTTGTACAAAAGCATCTACAGCAGAATTAACATATTCAAACTATTCAACATTAGGGTAAATGAGCAGACGTGAACGCAGGGCAAACGACCCCGAAATACAACAAAGAAAACAACAATATAGTAGCCCGTTGGGTTTTCCTGCTGGCACGGTAACCCCTAGCGGTTCAAAGGGTGCGGGGGGGTGGGGGGTATCAAATCCTAAAGCTACCCCTGCAACAGGAACAGCCCCAAGCGTTAACCCGTTTGTCATTCCTAAGTCGGCAGGTTTAACCCATACTTCTCAAACGTTCCCCAATAACTACTATGTAGATTGGAACTTAACAACATGGCGTTATGCGTGCGACCAAGCCGTTAAGTTTGGTTATCCCGTTAGTTATGCGACAATGGTGTGTTGGGTATTTGAAAGTAGCCCTTTTGTGCAATCATTGTTTAATGCTATTACGTCTGCTATTGGTAAAGTGCCGATAATGTACGTTGATGAAAAGGGCGAAGAATTGCCCGAATGGACTATTGAATTATGTTCTAAGTCATGGCAAAAGGAACTGATAAAAGAAATTGCATTATCACACTTTTGGGGATTTACGGGAATTAACATAGACCCCGTTAATGGTAAGATATACAAATATCCTATGCAAGACCTTGACCCGATTAATAGAATGTTAAGACAATCGACTTACTCATTTTATGACGGTGAAAAGTTTGATGATACCCCTAACTTATTGTGGATTCAGCCTTCAACATCTTACGAAAAGTTTTTAGGATGGATGCAGCCTATTGCCCGTTCATTTATTCAAATGAATATTAATAAAAATTCATGGGTACAGGCTGCAAGACGTTTAGCGTTTCCATTACTTACCGTTGGTTATCCACAAGACGATAGCGGCTATGATGTTTTTGGCAATGAGATTAACCCTTATAAAATACAGGCAGAAGCAATAGCAGCGAATATAGACCCTTCGAAGGGGTTGGTATATCCTTACACGTTAGATACTAGCGGTAAGGTTGTAAAGTCTATTGAAATTGATTTCGAGGCAACAGGCACTAACGCAAAAAGTCACGGTATATTTTCAGATTTCAACGAAGCCGAAAAGAACGAGATAAGGGAAATGATTTTAGGGGGTACGTTAACGAGTAGTACCGCAAAGTCAGGTAGTCGTGCATTGGGGGATGTTCACGCCGATAAGTTTGAAAGCGTTATAATGGATATGGTTGAATATGTTGAGGCATATTTGAACGATGAATATTTAAAAAAGATTACAAAGTTTTATAAGGAGTTTCCTGCTGGTAAGTTTGTAGCCAACAAAGCTAAACAAATGACATTAGAGGAAATAACCCAAATATCTACGGTATTGGTGCAAAACGGAAAAAGATTAACGGATTCTTTCTTTGAAGCCAATGGGTTAGTTAAAGAATTTTTTGAAGATGCAGCCCCTACAGCACCTGAGGCAGAAGTAAAAACGATGAATAGCGGTTTTATAGTAAAAAAAAAACTTTAATTGAAAGGTTAACAGGCGAAAAGAAAAAGAAAAAACCGAACCTAATTAGCGATGACCTTAAAAACGACCAACTAGAATATATTTATGTCAATAATAAAGGCAAAATAGTATTTTATCCAATATACAAAGAATACAACCAATATTTCTTCGAGGCGATGGCTAAAGAAATTCCTATAAAAGGAAGTTTTGAGGCTATGAAAGACACTAGCGTATTTGAGCGATATATGCAAAACGCCTATCAATTTTCAGCAAGCCGAAACGCCGAAATAGCTAAAGAAATGCAATCGGCGGTATTTGATAGCAAAGGAACTATAAAACCATTCAGCCAATACAAAAAAGATGCTGCACAGATAGCCGAAATAAACAACGAAGTACATTTAAGGGTAGAGTATGAAACTTGCCGTAAAGGTGCGGTAATGGGTGAGCGTTTTAGGCAGATTGAAAGTTTGAAAGATTATTACCCATATTGGGTGTACAAGGGTGAAATGGATGGTAGGGAACGTGAGGAACATATAGAGCTAGAGGGTAAAGTTTACAAGGTTGGTGACCCTGCTGGCGATGCTGTATTTCCGCCGAATGGTTTTAATTGCCGTTGTGATGGCGTTAGTATTGACAATGATGAGATAGAGGGTAAAGGCTATAACATTTCTACAAGCAAAGAAGCCGAAGAAGATTTGAAAAATGAAGTAGACCCACAATTTCGCTTCAATCCTGCACATCAAGGTATGTTGCCAAAAGAAGGTATAACCAATGGTAATACTTTCAATGCTGATATTTTCGGACTAAACAAACCAAATGCGGATAGTGACCCCGAAGGTTTTAGCAGTCGTTTATTAGCTGCAACAGGACTGCATCAGGTTATGGCAATAGTAGACGATTGGAAAGACAAATACACAACAGACAAGAAAGGCAATGTAATATTTCAAAACAACGATACCTATACAAATGTCATCCTTAGCAATATATCTATCCACAATATACAAAAGCATCCAAGAGGATTTGAAGGGCTGCCAAGTACGATAGAAAAACCTGACGAGATTTGGGGAACGTGGGAAAATGAAAAACAAACGGTAGTATTAAAGAATTATATTACCTTTGGCAAGAAAATAAGCTACATTGTGCAAACTAAAGACGGGGTTATAACAGATGCGTTTGCGGTTAGTAATGGTAGTTTGAGTAAGTTTAGAAAAGGAGTAATTTATTAACTATGTGTACACATTGCCACATACCACATCAAGACCCACACAGGAAAGATAAAGTAATAGTTACGGCTATTATGGTGGCGATGTTTATTATCATAGCAACACTTAAATATTGCGCAAATCATGGCTAAACGTTCGATGCAAGATTTAATGAATGATTGGCGTGAAGCTAGTAATAAGTTCAAGAAGTTTCAGGGTGACTTGCCTATGATAATGGGTGAAGAAAGTTTAAGAATAATAAAAGAAAATTTTAAACAAGAGGGCTACGATGATGGAACGGGTTTACAAAAATGGAAACAAAGAAGCCCTAAAACTAACAAAGCATACGATAGGCGAAGCGGTGTAAAAGGCACAACTTATAATAGTTCTGCAAAATTACTTCGACAAACCCTAACTTTATATAATTCTTTGATGTTTAGGGTAACGGGCAAACGGGTATTCGTTGGCACAAATACGGCTTTAGTTCCTTACGCTGAATATAATAATGAGGGTACAAACAAGGGAGTACCACAGCGTAAGTTTATACCAGCAAATGGCGAACCACCTAATTTAAAGATAGTAAAGAAGATTGAGCGCAAAATAGTAAGCACTAGAAATGAAATAATGAAAATTTTTAAACGTTAAATACACACACAATGAAAAAAACAATTATCGCAATCGCTGCCTTCATAGCAATGGCATCATGCACAAAGTCAACAGTAAGTAATCCGACAAACACCGAAAATAATAAGTACACGGTGCATCTAAAGCCGTCTATTTTATTTGACGGTCACCAACTACGGGCAAACTTAATAGCCGACATTATCCCGAATGACGTTGTTATCAGTGCCAACGTTTCCTATGATTGGGATAGTGCAGGAGTTTTTAACAACCGTTATAACTTCGATAACTTGCAAGTAATGGTAGAGCAAAACATAGGCTACACAAACAGAAGCAATTGGAGTATTACAAATGTAAAAATAGATACGGCGTGGAGTGATAATGTGAATGTAAAATTAATTTACTAATGAATTACACTTTAATCCAAACTATTAACGGCTCAAATCCTTGCAAGGTTCACAAGAGTGAAACCTTAGTAAATGTTTATCATAATAACGATTGGAACTTTGAGGCAGCCGATGTCGATAAATTGAAGTTTATTTGCAGAAGTTGTGAAAGTGTGAGAGTGTATAAAATTAACCCCGAAAAAGTATTATTAAGCAATGAAAACTGATATATTAGACAAGCATTTGTTACTCATCCAAAATGAGTTAGTTACAACCGTTAAAAAGATAGTTGAAACGGAAAACGTACCCGTAAAACAACTAAAGCGACTAGCAAAAGAACACGGCGAAAATGTTAGCGTGTTTAGTTGGCTATGTGAGTTGAAAACTAAGATTGAAGAAAACAATAAAAGCCAAAGTAAAATAGTTTCGTTATGATAGATGACATATTAAACGCCGTTGCCCAAGAGTGCAAACAGTTTCTTGCTGATAGCGGTGGAACTATTATCTTAAAGACGGATTACAGCCCTAAAAAGATGGAAGGCTATACTATGCCTTTACTTATTATTGAGATGCTCCCGGCAAGCGAAGCTTATCAATATTGCGGCGGTGTAAGTCGTGTAGATTGGATGTTTAAACTAAATAGCTACAACTATATGCCTGATGGTATGATTGACGATGATACGGATTATAGTAGGGGGTTATTGAAAGTAATTGATGATATTAGGCAGCATTTTAGTAAGGGCGTTTATATTAGTAGCCTTATGACAGATGTGTTAAATAACTACTGTTTTAAGTTTACTTTATCTAATGTGCAGAACGCCGATAATTTAGACGGCGAAGGATTGAATATAGGCTACGGAATAGTATTTGATAGTTGTGCTATTGACCCTTCAACAAATTTTACTCAAACAAGCACGCAACCATTAACAACGGTTGCGCAAGTGAATAATCCCCCGTTCAATTAATAGCGATATTTTTTGTTCGGTTTCTTTTAATTCGTTTGGGTTAATATCAACATTGCAAGAGTGGTAATGTTCATTTTCAAAAATATATTCAAAACAAACACGATGACTTTTCTCTTTATTCAATAAATAACGATGAACTTTAACTAATAACATACATTTTTTCATTTTTTTCATGTGTGTTTTATCCTCCTAGCGTTTCTACGTTTGGGGAGGTTTTTTATTTATAGAATTTATTATTATAATCGTAAATTATCCCGTACTTCCTTATCAACCTTTCTACTACCCTACGGGAAACAACGCCCAAGTCTTTTGCGGCAGTATTAAAACATTTGTTTTTATTCAATGCTTTAATAGTCGCCAGCCTTATGTGGTAGTCGATGTTGAGGATAATCATCTTAATTCTAAATTATTTTTTATATGTAATGGTATTGCTACTTCTTTACCGTTCTTTATCATACGCCAGCCGATGCGTTTATAATCCTGACCGCCGAACCTTCGAAGTACAGTTACTACATAACTATATCTTTCTTCCTGCACTTTTATTTCAGTCGTGTACGACTTACCTAGTTTGTCATCTAGCTTGCCTATGATAGTCGTGTTTTGCGGGCGATTGAGATAAAATATTTGTAGGCTCATTTTTTAGACCATTTATTGTTAGCAAATGAATAACCCATTAACCCAAAGAAACGAATAATAGTAGCAGGTTTCAATAACCCTGCTTTTAGCCTTATCATATAATTACTATAAGACCCTTGTGGCATAATTCCGATGTAAGGCTTTACCTTTTGTTTTAATTCGTTATATACTTCTTGTTCTGTCATAATTACGTTATATTGCAATATGCAAATATAGTGTTTTTTTATTTACAAAAACACACTATATAATAAAATACTTTTGTGTCATGGCAGGTAAAAGAATTTATTTCACAACGGAAACACCTAACGACCAAGGGGGCGTTATTCCTAATAGTGTTATTGATTTTACCCGATTTAATGCCAACCCCGTAGTATTAAAGGAACACGTTTGGAGCAGCGACCCGATAGGACTTTGGACTGACATACAATTAGATAGTAAAGGATATAGCGGTATTCCCGTTTTCCACAAACTAACAGACGCAAGTAAAGAAACAGCAGCATTGTACGAAGGTGGTTGGTTAAGGGCTTGTTCGATTGGTGGCGAAGCGATTTGGAAAACAAACGCAACAGGGCAATTGGTTTTAGATAAGGACGGCAATCGTATTTGTGAAAAGTTTTATTTATACGAAATTTCAATAGTAACACTTCCATCAAATGAAGATGCTACACAAGTTGAACCCGTTGCATTGGCAGCTAAAATTTACGACACAACGGAAATAGATAATTTAACAAAGACAATAACAACTCTTTCGAGTAAATATTCAATCACTCATAATCAAACAACAGAAACAATGGCAGAAGTTAAAGAAGTAGAAACCTCAAAAGTAGAGGATACTACAAAAGAAACACTTGCAGCCGATAGTAAAGGAAGTGGACTACCACAATGGTTTAAAGATATCATTGGTTTGGGGGGTAACATCTCTTTTGGCAGCAAGAAAGAAACATTTGAAGCAGAAGCACCTGCACCGAAGGGAGAACCTGAAAGCACTCAGCCGAAAAAGCCTGATGTCGGTCAACCTAACGAACAAGACATTAAATTGAAAGCAAAAGCCGAAAAAGCCAAGAAATTGGAAGAAGCGAAAGCTAAATTAGACGAAGCCACCAAGAAATTGGAAGCCGCTAAAAAGAAAGCAGATGCAGAAGATGCAAGTGCAGAAGACAAAGAAGCATACGAGGCTTGCAAGATGGAAGCAGAAGATGCTATGAAGGCTTGCGACAAGTATGCGGCAGAAGCGGAAGAAGATGAAGACGGCGAAGGTGAAAAAGTAAAAACTAAGAACAGCGCAACTAAGCCCGTTCTTAAATCCGTTGAACAATTAAAAACAGAATATAAAATGGCAACCGCACCCGTAGTTACCGCTAAAGTAAAGGCTTACGGTGGTAAGACCTTTACACAGTTGATGGCATCAACTGACGAAAGAGACAAAGCACTTATTGACAGGGCTAAGAAAGGAGTTCAACACAATGAAGTATCCGAGTATGCAGCTGTATTAAGTTCAATCATTGCAGACCCTAAGTATAGGGCAGTAGTTGATAAAACCCGTATCCTTAACACCACAATGGCACAAATGCAAGACGCACAAGTGAACGTTAACGGTAGACAGGGTGGAGTTGGCTTATCATCTATTATGGGCGAATTGCAAAGGGGTGAAGTTGCTGTATTGGGCGCAAATGGTCAAATGACTACACGCACTACCCTTACAAGTACTGATGCTGCACTTGCTAGTCCTGCATTGAATACGATTGAGTGGCTTTCATTAGCTATCTTTAACTTGTTCCCAACAACAAGTTGGAAAAATGACATCCCAATGTTTGGCGCACAATACACAGGCGCAAATACAGGTATTATATGGGCTAACATAGCCGCTGCACCAACAGTATATAAAGGCAATAAACCTAGCACTAGCGTTTATACTTATAGCGATACTGCGGTTAGTTTGGCACTTACGCCATATTGGTTACAACCAATGCAATGGACACCATTAACAATGCACCAACTTAGATACGACCAAATGGGTACAGGTTGGGCGCAAGCGTTCATGGTTTTAAATACTGCAATTGATGATACTTTGCTTTATACTTTAGCTTCAACAGTTCCTGCAAGTTCAATCGTATCAACTAGCGGTATTAGTGGTTATCAAACATTACCTCAAACCGTTCAAATCGGCGGTTCAGCAGCATATAACAAATTCTACTACAACCAAGCATATACAGGTTCACTTGTTGCACCAGTATTAAATGACATTGTAAACTTAGAGCAACTTTATGCATCTCAAAACTTGCAATTAGAAGGAGAAAAAACTACTTTAGTAGCTGACCCTATTATGATTGCATCTTTGAACAAAGACCCTGAAACCAAATCATTGCTTACCCGTTGGGTAAATGATAACGGTGGTGGAACATTTGTTAAGTTCAAAAACACAATCTTGAACGAAAGAAGTAGAACAATCATAGTTAACCCTTCTGCAAGTAACCAAGTAGTAGACCCAACAGGTATCATACCATCAACTGCAATAAGTGCAGGTTTGAGTTTCGTACCTTCACAAGTAGGTATGGGTATTGGTATGCTTGATGTGTTTATGGTTCAAGACCCTGTTAACTACGGATATACAATGAGTGCTGATATTCGTATGGGTATTGTTCCATTGCGTGCTAACTTTAACGGTACTGCTATCCTTAATTACGGCGCACCAAACGTTTAAATAAACTAAGCCCCTGATGTAATAGTCGGGGGCTATTTTAAAACTTTTATAAACAACAATTAACAATGAAGAAGTTATTAATTATCGCTTTATTATTTATTTCAGCTAGTTCTTTCGCACAGACAAGAACTTACACGGCTAACAACATCCAACAAGGTCAATACATTGACTTAGGTGGTACTCCAACTACCCCAACAGATAGTTTGCAAGTAACCGATTCTTTAGCTTACATAGTACCTATTACCCACTTAAATGTTAATGACGTATTTCATACTTTTTATTGGCAAAAAGTAGGCGCAGGTACAGCTACTTTGACTATCAATTATTTTCAAAGTAACGACAATGTAAACTATTTCGCAGTACCCAAAGGGGCGGCTCAAAGTGCATATACAAAAACTTTCACCCTTTCGGCTTCAACTCCTAATTATGTTTCATTTGCAGCCGACACGGCATTATTGCAAGGTCGTTATTTGAAAATTCAATGTATTACGTCAAGTACTGCAAGCGTAAAGGGATATTTGAGCCATAGGGTAAAGACGAATATTAAGTAACCACAAAAAAAATAAAACACATGAGTAGCATTCAATTTGAAAGACTGCACGAGCATAACTTAAAGTTATTAAAGGCAAGTGTAAAGAAGTTTGGAACGGTTTGGATTCACGGGGATGGCAATATTTACAATAGCAAAGAAAATAGCGACATCGCTCAAAAGTATGTAAATACACCTTTTACCCCACCAACATACAGGGCTAAGTTTACTACTTTAGACAAGTTGCCTACTACATTGGAAGAGTTAGAGATAGCATTACAAAATGGTAGGATGAATGAAATTAAAGACGAGAAAATAGCAACGGTAACAAACAGTTTGCCTACCGTTTCATTGGATGACGAAGAAGAAGAAATAACAGTTATTAAAGAAACAAAGCCTACCGCAAAGGCAGGTAAATAATACTTACAAAAATGGCTGAACATTTAATTAAAATTAGTGTAGTAAACAATCAAACAGGCGTTGCACCTTCAAGTGATGGCGTCATGATGATGTTTATTCACGCAACTGCAATAGGCAGCACATTCGCACTAGATACGCCGTACTTGCTTACTAAGTTAGCAGATGCAACAGCATTAGGAATTACAGCCGCCAACGATGCTACCAATGCAATAGCTTTATTTCAACAAATAAACGACTTCTATGCAGGTGGCACAAATGACGGGTTATTATTGTGGATTCAAGGCGTAGCAAAAGCTACTGCAATGGCTACATACGTTGCAGGTACAGCCTTTGCAAACGGTGTAAGGGCAACAAGCGCAAGCAGCCCAAGCAATAGAGCTAAGATGATAGGTATATGCTATAAATTGCCAACAGCAACACAAAGCGCAACAGATTTTCCTTCCGATGTTCCAGCGACTATCACAGCACTACAAGCTACCCAAGTAAGTCTATTTGCACAAGGCTATCAATTTAGCGCAATAGTAGACGGCTACAATATGAGTACAACTGTAACACCTTCAACAATTGGCGATATTAGTTTAAAATTGTGTAGTTCTATTTCACTATGTATTACGGGAACACAACCTAACGGTGTTAGTTCGGTAGGTTTGGCTTTGTCACGATTTGCACAAATATCTATCGGTCACGGTTTCGGCGCAGTTGCAGATGGCAGCGTAGCTAACACAGCGTATTTAACTAAGTCTTTGGCTATACAAGCAAGTGGCACATTGACAGTAGGTAAAGTTTACACCGTTTACAATGGTAGTGTGGTTTACAATAGTGTTACTTATGTAAGTGGAACGGATTCACAACCTACACAATTTACGGCGGTAACAGGGTTCACAACTTTCACTACTCCAGACACGGGTTATTGCGTAGAAGCGTTTGCACCAGTTATTTCATTGACTCCAAGTAACGCAAATGGTACGGGCGACATAGACCAATTGGGACTTAAACAATATATGTTCTTACGTCCGTGGTTTAACAAAAGCGGCTTCTATTGGAATGACGGCGCAACTTGTACAAGTTCAACACTTGCACTTAGTACCCAAGAATATAACCGTGTTGCAAACGCTTTGAGTGCCGATGCTTTAGCGTTCTTTATCAATCAAATTGGAAGTAATCAACCATTGGATACTAAAACGGGTGCAATTGCTCAAAACGTTCTTAATAGCCTTCAACAACAATTCTACGATGAATATATTTCGCCGTTAAGTGTTGTGAATGGTGGTACAGGTGATTTGACAGACGGTAAATTGATTTTATCTGCACCAAATTTCAATAGTACTAAAACTATGAACTTTCAGTTACAGATAGTGCCTACTCCTATATTAGGAAGTGTTACGGGTACTATTCAATTTGTTTCAACTTTATAAAACAATAACAAATGCCTAATTATAACGCATTAATTATAACAGCAGCCGAGTATAAGGTAGCATGGAATATACCAGGTACGGCTGTTTTTCCTTTACTTACTGTAAACGAAGTTGGTTGGACTGAAACTCAAGAGGGCGAGTTAATCTATTCCGTTGGTGACGTTAACCCTATTGGCAACAAAGGTAACGCACTGGCAGTAAAGGGTAAGATTACTATTCAAGAGGGCGAATTACAGGCTATTTTAACAGCAGTAGGAGTTAATAGTGTAACTTTAGTTCCTTCAAGTACTATCGCAGTAGTAAGCCTACAAAATGCAGCATCTTACACGTTTACTCAATTAGTATTCACATCTTCCGCAATTAGTGTAAAAGCTAAGGATAAGGAGAGTATGAGAAACATTGACTTTACAGCGTTGGCAGTAGTTTAAATTAAATACACAACACATGGAAAAGGTTTTCAAGAAGAGTATTACCTTTATTAGTAAGCAGCCAGTAATGGAAGCGACTAAGGAAAACAAAGTAGGGGAAATTATCGAAGTTGAGGTTACGAAAGAAGCGGTTTTTAAGGATTTATCTAAAACAGATAGAACACAGCACAAATTGCACTTTAAAATAGTTTCTCTCTTTGTTGAATCCAAGGAAAATAAAGAAACAGGTAGCGTCAAATTAGACACAGATGACATCTATGATATAACCATTAGATGTATTGAACAGTTATTGATTATTGATAAGGATTTTACCGAAAGCGACAAAATAGAGTTTTTAAATGATAGCGGTGCAATTTTCCGTTTTGGTTTTTGGCTTTTGGGTGAGAAAATTACCCCTTTTTTTTCGACATTAACGGGCAGTTCGAAGAAATAAATAACAATTACGACAGAGCTAAAGAGGCATTAATCGCCCGAAATCCCGTCTTTTACAAAAAGACGTTGTTTCGGGCTTTTTTAGGATATAATAAAGCAGAAATAGATAATTTGAGCATTCAAGAGTATATTGATAGTTCTATTATGCTAACTGAAACACTAAAATTAATGCATGCCCCTTTCCAAAAACAAGATAATTAAATTGTAGATTATGGCAGATTATGGTTTTGATATAAATGTAGGGGGTGACATTCTTATGCAGTTGTCTAAGATGAGGGAAAGTATAGACACTTTAGGAACAAAGACAGCACAAGAGACTACCAAAATATCACATGGTTTTGAAAAAATGGGGGAAAAAGTTAAGGGTATAATGTCAGAATTAAAAGGCGTTATATTAGGAAGCCTTGCGGTTGGTGGCGTTTGGGGTGGGTTTGAATTTATTAAAGGCAGTATTGAGGCTTACGATAATTTAGAAAAATCCGTAATGCGTGTAAATACTGTAATAAAATCAACGAAAGGGGCGGCGGGATTTTCAGCAGAAGAAATAGAAAAACAAGCAAAAGAATTAAGTAAAAGCATAGTTAATGGTCGTTCGGAGATAATGGATGCCCAAGGTATGCTATTATCATTTACAGGAATAAAAGGAAGTATTTTCAATGATGCAACAAAGGCGGTAAGTGATTTTGCTACATTTTATAAAATGGATATGACAACAGCCGCATTAGATGTTGGTAAGGCATTAAATGACCCAGAAAAAGGTATGACAAGATTACAAAGGCAAGGGGTTGCATTTACCGAACAACAGAAAGAACAAATAAAAAATTATGAGAAACAAGGTCAACTAGCTAAAGCGCAAGAAGTAATTTTAAAAGAATTAAATACAGAATTTGGGGGGCAAGCAAAAGCTTTCGCAATGACAGATGAGGGTAAACTTCAAATGGCAGCGAAATCGTGGGGTGATATGAAATTGCAAATAGGTGAAGTATTTAGTAAAATACAAGTTTCTCTTATACCTTCATTTAAAAATTTTGTTAAATTAATAAAGGACGGATTTAATTCAGCACC
>Ga0007804_1000416_pt1 | contig 15621 bp, 13 predicted proteins | sample CryBogCBE25Aug07_FD_60367 | JGI IMG/M metagenome (GOLD analysis project Ga0007804, IMG submission 60367) | Freshwater microbial communities from Crystal Bog, Wisconsin, USA - CBE25Aug07 | ecosystem: Environmental > Aquatic > Freshwater > Lake | place: Crystal Bog, Wisconsin, USA | collected... | reverse complement strand
GCGAAACTGAGGGAGGGAGTATTTATACAAATCTTTTCCGAACTCCCCTGATGCAAAAACCCCTCATCATCCTTTCGTTGGTCTTATCACTCGCAACGGTCGGCGTCGGTTATGTCAATCTGAAAAAGTTAAATGAGGCAAAACACGCCGCCACTAAACTTGAGGCTGCAAAGAGCGCTAGTTTCGCTAGTGAAATGAATTCCAAAAAACTGGCGACGGAACTAGCAGAGGCTAAGAAGGATCTTGAAGTGGCTAATTCGGATCTCAAGACAGCCAATGATCAATTGGCTAATCAGGGAAGCGATTCCAATAAGATTTCCGAACAGATTTCAGATCTTCAGACGCAAAAGGAAAAAGCCTTGGCAGAAAACGATGATCTCAAGAAACAAATTGCCCAAAAAGAGGAGGCTTTGAGCGAGGCACAAAAAGGCACCTCTGCCAACAACAGTGAGGCCTCTTTGGATGCTCTTAAGACTAGCAACAATGAACTTCAGGTCATTAACGATAGCCAGAAGGAGAAAATCAAGGATCTGGAATCCCAAGTCAGTGAGTTCCGTAAGAGGGAGGCTCAACGTCGCAATAAAATCCTGAAGCAGGGGCTTGAAGGGAAGATTCTTGCGGTCAATCCATCATGGAACTTTGTTGTTCTCAGTCTGGGAGACCGTAACGGGGTGGTCAGCAATGCAGAGATGCTCATTAAACGTGACTCCCAACTGATCGGAAGGGTTAAAATCACCTCTGTTGAGCCCTCCACATCAATCGCTGATATCATCGCCAGCAGCGTGAAAAAGGGGGTCTCAGTTCAACCTGGCGATTCCGTGATTTACATGGGACCGGAGAGTGATTCTGACAACGCCGACCGCTGACATTTCCATGTTCACAATGAGAATCTTTTTTGCGCTCTTGCTACTTGTTGTTCCTCTTTTATCAGGCTGCGAAACCGCTTCGGATAGCACTGCATCGCCGGCGAGTGCGGCAGTCAGTTCCATCCCATGGAATAAGCCAGCCAGTTGGGAGGGGTCGGGAGCACTTGGAGGTTTCTCCCCTCAGGGTGGTCACTAAGGGAATACCCTGTTCCGTAAGGACGAATACGTGATGCCCTCTTTTTCACTGGGCGAAACACGTTTAAAGATTGTCGATGCGGATTCTATCAGTTGATCCCTCCCTTCGCGGAACGGGCTTTGCAATTCTCGAGGAGGTCGGCACCCGAATCCGCTGCCTTGAGTATTCCGTGGTAAAGAATCATCCCAAACTCAGTCAGGAAGGATGTCTCATTGCCATCCATGAGGCACTAGTCTCAGCGATTGATCGTCATCAACCGGAGGCCCTGGCCATTGAGAAAGTGATTTTCGTTCAGAGTTTCGCGACAGCTATCATTCTCGGATCAGCCCGTGGCGTCGCCGTGCTGGCCGCCGCCCAGAAAGGACTCTCCATTCATGAGTATCCTCCGAAAAGGGTAAAGCAGGCTGTTGTGGGCAAGGGAGCCGCTTCGAAGGATCAGGTTGCCTTCATGATCAGGGCGCTTCTCGGACTAACCGAAACACCACCCAGTGATGCTGCGGATGCCTTGGCGATCGGATTGACTCATCTGAGGACGATCTCCTCACCCGTTCCTTCAAAGCTGCTTCTCCGCAGAAAATGAACGAGATCGTTGTTCCCCGATGGCTTGGGATGATCTCCTATGAGAAAGGGATAGAACTGCAAGAATCCTTGGTACGATCAAAAACCACAGGATCTGAAGAGAATCATCTTCTCCTTCTTGAACACGATCCTGTTTACACCATGGGAAGAATGAGAGATGAGACAAGCCTGGGAGATGAGAAACATCTCCCCCACCCCGTCCGGCGGACAAATCGGGGTGGGCAGGCGACCTATCATGGCCCCGGCCAATTAGTGGGATACCCAGTGCTTGATCTACAACTCTTCGGAAAAGATCTCCACGCCTACCTCCGCTTTCTTGAAGAAGTACTGATCGCGTTGAGCGCAAGACATGGAATCATAGCAACTCGACATGAGGGTAAAACCGGCGTCTGGGTGGAAGATCGGAAGATTGCCTCTCTCGGAGTAGGCGTCAGGCGATGGATCTCGATGCATGGATTTGCCATTAATATCAATGGCGACCTCGCTCCCTTTCATCACATCACCCCGTGCGGGCTTGTGGGAGTCGAGATGACTTCTCTGGAAGCCGAGGGCGCCAAAAATGTCACTGTTGAAACGTGCGCGCGGGAGGTCGGGCTGATTTTCAATGAGCTAATTCAACAAAATTATCCCTCATGGACGCAGAGGCGCGGGGAAAACTAAAAACAGGTCTGACCTTACACCCCCCCATATCTACCGCCCTCAGTATCCGTTCGATAGGGGAATATCAGACTTAAAGCTTTAAAAAATTGGCGAGTAATTCCTTCCCGTGCGTCGTAAGTATCGACTCGGGATGGAACTGGACACCCCACACAGGGAGTTCCTTGTGACGCAGTCCCATGATCTCGCCCTCTGCTGTTTCAGCAGTGATCTCCAGACTCTCGGGAAGGGATTCCCTCCGAACCAGAAGGCTGTGATAACGGGTTGCGTCGAAGGGATTCGGCAGATTCTGGAAAAGGTCCTTCCCGTTGTGTTGAATCGGTGAAGTCTTCCCGTGCATCAGACGACCCGCACGCACCACATCACCCCCATACACTTCACCCAAGCACTGATGACCAAGGCAGACGCCCAGGATGGGAAGACGTCCTGCGAATTGTCTGATCACTTCATTACTGATGCCGGCTTCTTTTGGGGTGCATGGTCCAGGGGAGACACAGATCCGATCGGGAGCAAGCGATGTGATCTCATCAAGGGTGATCTCATCATTACGACGGACAAGCGGTTCTGCGCCCAGTTCACCAAAGTACTGAACAAGGTTGTAGGTGAAGGAATCGTAATTATCGATGACTAGGATCATGGCTTTGGTGGCTTGAAACTGGCGGTGTGGAAAGCGTTGAGGCCGCAAGTTCAATGGCACGAACGACTCCCCTGGCCTTGTTCACGGTCTCCTCAAACTCGGCCTCGGGAGTGGAATCCGCCACGACTCCCGCACCCGCTTGAACGTAGGCAACCCCCGCTTTGAGAAGGACCGTTCGCAAAGCGATGCAGGAATCGAACTGACCGTCAAATCCAAGGTACCCCACAGCGCCGGCATAGGCTCCACGTGACGTGGGTTCGAGCGAACTGATGATCTGCATGGCCCTGACCTTGGGAGATCCGCTAACCGTCCCCGCGGGAAACGTTGCCCGAAGGACGTCCAGAGGCGAATGACCACCTGCCAGTTCACCCACAACATTCGAGACAATGTGCATGACGTGGCTGTATCGCTCGACCGACATGAAATCGGTAAGCCGGACACTTCCGAACGTTGAAATCCGTCCAATGTCATTACGGGCCAGATCGACAAGCATCAAGTGTTCGGCACGCTCCTTGGGATCATTCAAGAGTTCAAGCCGGAGAGCCTCGTCGGCCTCTGCTGTCTCGCCCCTCTTGCGTGTGCCCGCGATGGGTCTGATCGTGACCGCCCCGTCTGCAACCTTGACGTGAACCTCCGGAGAACTACCTACAAGGGAAAATCCACCCGGAAGACGCAGGCAGAACATGTAGGGAGATGGATTGATGAAACGCAGGGCTCGGTAAAGATGAACCGGATCACCTGCATAGGGGATCGAGAAGCGCTGGGAGAGGACAATCTGAAAAATATCACCTGCACGGATGTATTCCTTTGAAGCCGTCACGGCATTTTCAAAAGTTTCCCGGCTCATGTTGCTGGTGACGGGAAGATGGATGGATTTTGTCTTTGGCGCAAAAGGTAACAGCGATGAGGCGGAGGATATCTTTACCATCATTGCCTGGATTCGACAGATTGCCTCAACTCTTGAAGCCTCAGCCCCAAGTTCCCCTGGGAAGGCGCACGCCACAATCTTGATGCTCCTGCGCTTGTGATCGAAGATCACCACCGTGTCAGCGACCAAAAAAAGCATCTCGGGAAGTTCCAGATCATCGAGAGGTGCGGGAGTCACGGATGTTTCAAACCTCCTGACGGCATCATAACCAAGATATCCGACAGCGCCCCCCGTGAAGCCCGGCAACTCGGGATGAATCCGACACTGATACCCCTCCATCAAGGACTGCAATTCTTTCAGGGGATCCCCGGCCTCCCACGACTTGATAAGGCCTTTGCGATCGCTGATGCTGATCTTATTGCCTCGTGACTCGATCACAATCCTAGCCCCGGAACCCACAAAAGAATAACGGCCTACCAAATCACTCTGCTCGGCTGATTCCAGAAGGAAAGAGGGATCCTTGTCACCCAGTTTTGCAAGTAGCGACAAGGGGGTTTCACTATCCGCAACGAGTTCCATCCAGACCGGTACCACAGGGTACGAGGCCGCCTCGCTCATAAAATCATCCGCCAAAGGCAACACGCCCTCCATCTTGAGTTGCTCGGCAACAGGTGTTGGATTCATCTTTAAAGGGTGCTGTCAGCGGGAAAACGTCGCAATAAGGAAATTCAATCTCACGATGCGGAAGATTCTTTCAGGACATTACCGCTTGCCCTGTTTGAAACGCGCTATCTCTCGGTCCGTATCTCGCTGCTCCGCTTTCTTCTTGAGGTCTTGTCGCTGGTCAGCAGCATGCTTACCTCTCCCAAGACCCAACTCAACTTTCACACGTCCTTTTTTCCAATACATGCGTAGCACGGGAATGGCTAACCCCTTTCTGAGGGTCTGTTCCGCAAGGCGATCAATCTCGACCCTGTTGAGTAGCAACGGGCGAGGACGCTTCGGATCGTGAGTCTCGTGGCTCGCCTTCTCGTAAACCTGGATGGTGGCATCAAGGAGCAGAACGCCCCCCTTCTCCACCTTCGCGTAGGATCCCAGGAGATCCACACGACCCGACCGGAGGGATTTTACCTCGGTGCCAAGAAGAGAGATACCTGCCTCGAACTTTTCAAGGATCTCATAATCCCTGAAGGCCTTCCGGTTGGTGACGATGTCCAAACCCATTGCAACGTTCCGGAGTCAGGAATCCGGCTGTTCCGGACGGTCCCCTCTGATTAGCCGATCTGGGGTTCTTCCCCTTCGATCACAGGGAAAACTTCAGTGCCGAGTTTCCCGGCAGCAATCTCGGCAAGGGCGACATCGGCAAGTCCCATACTGAGATCCGTCTCCACCATCGGACGGCTTCCAGCATTGAGTTCTCGGACGCGCTTGCTGACCATGTTGACGAGTTGCTGTTTATTGGTGACCACCTTGGCGGCCTCTTCGATGTAACGGGTATTCATAGGATCTGGTAAGTGGAATCGGGAACTCAATACCATGGCGTAATCATTCCTTCTCGGCAAGCCTTGTCGTGATCCTCCAATGATTGCCAAGAGGGTGCGATTCCCTATCCTGATAGGGATCAAATTTTAACTTATGGGATTTTTTTCACCTGCCTACCTCAAAGAGGCCGTTCACCTTGAGCAGGGAGCAGCCAAAATCTTGCACCTTCACAGGGATCTCCTTCCTGCGAAGATAGGCACGAGTTTGGGAACAACCTTACGAGATTTTAAAGAGGCCATAAAACGGAAAGATCGTGAGGCCATCAGGGTCATATCGGACAGGGTGGAAAAGGAGTTTTCCTTGGCGATCCCGGCAAGACCACACGCTGCTTGGGCCGAGAATATCGAAGCCATTGTCGTCGCATGTGCGCTGGCAATCGGTTTTCAGGCCTTCTTCCTGAAGCCCTTTAAAATACCGACCGGTTCCATGCAACCGACGCTCTACGGGATGATCGGTCATCCCTCGGACGAGCCTCTTCCCGGGGTGGTGGAGAGAGCGGTGGATTTCATCAAACTGGGACGCACACATCTCGATATCAAGGCTCCGGCACGGGAACAGGTCCTTGGACTCAACGAGAGGACCATGCTGAATTTCTTTACCTTCACCGATGTCGTGACATCCGCCGGGCACCACTCAATCTTTGCCCCTAGAGATGTTGTTGCCAGGGATTTTGGGGTTCGACCGGGGCGGATCTACGAGCAGGGGGAAAACATCATTCACGGGTATGTGCAGGCAGGGGATCAAGTTTTCGTCGATCGGATGACCTTTCAGTTCAGGAACCCCGACCGGGCCGATGTCTTCGTGTTTAAGACCACGGGAATCCAACGCATCGAAATGAATCTTGATCCGGCGCTTGGATCACAGTTCTACATCAAACGCCTGGCTGGAATTCCAGGTGACACCCTTCGGATTCAAGCCCCCAAACTCTTTCTCAATGGACAGGAGGCACAAAACAACCCCTTCCAACGTGTGATGAGCTGCGAAAACGGGTATCGGGGTTACTCCAATCCCGGTGCTGCGGAATTCCTCACCACTCCCGAAGAAACTTTCACCGTACCCGGCCATGCCTTCTTTGCCCTTGGTGACAACAGTTACAACTCCAGCGACAGCCGATACTGGGGGATTGTTCCCGAGCGCAACGTGATCGGAAGGGGCTTCTTTGTCTATTGGCCCCTCTCCGAAAGATGGGGGTTCATCAGGTAACAGGAAGACCGCTAGGGCTGAAGAGCAGCATATCCCACATAGGCACGGAGGATTTCTAAGAAGACTGGCCCTCAACAACTCGACATCTCGCCGTTCGACATTCCACCTCCCTCTCTTCGTATCTCTGTGCCTCCGCGGGAGAGGCTTCTTACTTCCGTTGCCTTGGAGCGGGCTTCTTCTTGGCAGGAGCCTTTTTCACTTTTTTTCCACCCTTGGCAACTTTGGCTGCCACCTTGAGCCTGAGGGCATTGAGGCGGATGAACCCAGTTGCATCTCCCTGATTGTAGGCCTGCGTCGGATCAGCCTCCATCGTTGCGATATCAGGGCGGTAAAGACTGACTTGGCTCCTGCGACCGGCTGCCAGGATATTTCCCTTATACAGGCGCACACGGACTGTGCCGGTCACGTTCTTCTGTGATTCCGTGACAAGTGCCTGAAGGGCTAGACGCTCGGGGGCAAACCAGAAGCCGTTGTAAACAAGCGTGCTGTAGGTGGGGATAAGACCATCACGCAGGTGCATTACTTCCCGATCCATCGTGAGTGATTCCATCTGCCGGTGGGCAAAGTGCAGGATAGATCCTCCGGGAGTCTCATAGACCCCACGGCTCTTCATTCCGACAAAGCGATTCTCGACCATATCGACACGGCCCACACCATGACGGCCACCGATCTTATTGAGCGTTTTCATGACACCGAGGGGATCGAGTTTTTTTCCATTCACGGCAACACAGTTGCCGCTGATGAAATCCAGCGTAATGAGTTCGGGTTTATCAGGCGCGGCCTCAGGACTGACGGAAAGTTTGAACATCCCGCTATTGGAGGGCGCGAAGGCATCAAACCAAGGATCCTCAAGGATACCGCTCTCGTAACTGATATGGAGAAGATTGCGATCCATGGAGTAAGGCTTCTTGGCACTGGCCTCCACGGGCACCTTGTGAAGACGACAATACTCGATCATCTCGGCGCGACCGGGAAAATCTTTACGAAACCGCTCCTCTCTCCAGGGAGCGATGACTTCAAGGTCAGGCGAGAGTGCCGCCGCGGTCAGCTCGAAACGGACCTGATCATTCCCCTTGCCTGTCGCCCCGTGAGCCACGGCATCGGCTCCCTCAGCCTTGGCGATCTCAACCATCCTCTTGGCAATCAAGGGTCGGGCAATGCTTGTTCCAAGAAAGTATTCCCCCTCGTAGAGGGCGCCCGACTGGATCATCGGAAAGATGAAATCCCGGGCAAACTCAGCCTGAAGGTCGTCGACATAGCACTTCGATGCCCCGGTTCGGAGCGCCTTTGGTTTTAGTCCTTTGAGTTCCTCTTCCTGACCGACATCAGCGCAGAAAGCGATGACCTCAGCGGAGTATTTTTCCTTGATCCAGTTAAGAATGACAGAGGTATCGAGACCTCCGGAGTAAGCTACGACGATTTTCACGAAAGATGGATAGCACGGAATAAAATCCCGATGCACGCTGATTCACAGACAAACGATCAATTCAGCTTGTCTTGAAAAAAGATGCCGGCCCTATGGAAACGAGCTAGAGATCACTCGACCGGGTCACCCTTCTCCTTCTTCTCGAACCATTTGAAGCAGACCGGCACGACAAAGATGGCGATGAGTGTGGAAGCAAGCATGCCTCCCACGACTGCGGAACCCAGAATACGCCTCGATACCGCTCCGGATCCGGTGGCGAGAGTCAGGGGCACACAGCCTAGAATAAAGGCGAAGGCAGTCATCAGGATAGGCCTGATTCGGACCTTGGCAGCTTCGAGCGCCGCTTCGATCACGGAACTTCCCTGCTCCACTTTATCCTTCGCAAATTCAACAATCAGAATCGCGTTCTTCGCAGCAAGACCGATCAGCATGATCAAGCCGATCTGGGCATAGACGTCATTGTCCATCTTCCGGACAAAAAGCATTGCGACAGCGCCAAAGACCGCTATCGGCGTGCTGAAAAGAACAGCGACCGGGAGCGACCAACTCTCGTACTGAGCGGCAAGGATAAGGAAGACAAAAAGAAGCGATAGTCCGAATATCACCGCGGGAGATATTCCTTCGGCGGCAAGCTTCTCCTCGAAAGACATCCCATAGTAATCAAAGCCCATACCCGCAGGCATCGTCTGCTTGAAAGTCTCCTCCAAGGCCTTCATTACCTGACCCGAACTTACACCTGGAGCGGCGTTGATATTGATTTGAGCACAATTGTACATGTTAAATCTCATCGTAAATTCAGGACCTTGTATGGGCTGGGTTTTCAAAAGACTTGAAAGAGGAACCGCCTCGCCCTGCTTGTTACGGACATAGAAGAGAGAGGCATTCCTAGGATCAACGCGGCTTGATCCCTCCGCTTGAATATACGTGTAGAGTTGAAGGCCAAAACGATTGATGTAGTTGACGGGCACACCACCCAGGAAGCACTGGAGCGTCTGATAGGCCTCGCCAAGATCGACACCAAGCATCATGCACATTGCCGGATCAATTTTCATGGAAATCTGTGGTACCGAGGGAAGATAAGTGGATGTCAAAGACCCGATTTCAGGACGTTTTTTGAGCGCCTGCATGAAAATGGAGAAGTTCTTCGGAAGGAACGTTGGGTCAGCTCCAAGTCGATCCTCAAGAATAAAGGTTGTCCCGCCGGCCGTGCCGATTCCCGGAATAGCCGGCGGAGGGAAGGCAAAAAAGAGTCCTCCGGGGATTGAGGCTATTTTTTTGTTGATGATCCCTAGCAAGTTGAAGGCATTTTGACTGGGAGTCGTCCTCAATTTCCATGCTTTCAACCCAATGAAGTAGAACGCGCTATAAGTTGTTTGCACGCCGGAGAGCAGATTGAATCCGACGACGGTGGTCACGTGTTCGACACCCGGAATCTTGGCGATTTCAGCCGATACCTGCTTGGAAATTTGATCGGTACGTTGGAGAGAGGAGGCGTTTGGCAGTTGCGAAAAGGCGTAAAGGTAGCCGTCGTCTTCCTCGGGTACAAACGAACCGGGAAGTTTGGATCCAAAGAAACCAGACAAAGCGACCATCCCCAGCAATAGGAAAGCTGCAACAAAGGACTTGCGGAGAAGGAATCCGCAGGCGCCGAGATATCCGTTGCGACCGGCATCAAAGACTCTGTTGAAGCCCCGGTAGAATGCTCCGAGCGGTCCTTTCACCTCGGTGCGAGGCCTGAGAAGCATGGCGCTTAAAGCCGGACTGAGGCTTAGTGCGTTAAAGGTCGAGATGATAACCGAGATCGAGATGGTTAGTGCAAACTGCTGGTAAAGACCTCCCGAAATACCGGGGATGAAAATCGTCGGGATGAAAACCGCCGAGAGAATCAATGCAGTGGCAACTAAGGGACCCGTCACCTGCTGCATGGCCAACTCGGCCGACTCCTTCGGTGAATGGCCGTCTTCGATGTGCTTCTCTACAGCCTCCACCACAACAATAGCATCATCGACGACGAGACCGATCGCCAGCACAAGCCCGAAAAGCGAGAGGGTATTCAGAGAGAAACCAAAAAGAGGGAAGAAAGCAAATGTCCCGATAAGCGAAACCGGAACAGCGATTGCTGGAATGAGTGTGGCACGCCAGTTTTGAAGGAATACAAACACGACGATCAACACCAGGATCATCGCCTCCACAAGCGTCTTGACGATTTCATCCATGCTGGCGCTCACTGCCTGTGTTGTGTCAAGGGCGACACTATTCAACAACCCTGCAGGGAAACTCTGGGCATACTGAGCCATAAGCTTGCGGGCATTTTTAGCGACCGTCAGCGCATTACTTCCCGGCAATTGATAAACCAGAACGGCCGCCGCAGGATGACCATTGTAGCGTCCTGCTATATTATAGGTCTGGGCCCCAAGCTCAACCCTGCCAACATCCTTGATCCGGACAACGGAACCGTCGCGGTTAGCCCGGACGACGATGTCCTCAAACTCTTTCACGGTAACAAGCCGTCCCTGGGCAAGAACCGTGTAGGTCATTTGTTGACCTGCTGGAACGGGCTCTGCCCCGGTTTGTCCAGCCGGGTTCACTGTGTTTTGTTGCTGAACGGCGGTGGCTACTTCCTTGGTTGTGATGTTGAAGTTTGCGAGCTTTGCAGGGTCCAGCCACATTCTCATGGCGTACTCACCGGAGCCCATGACCGAAACGCTTGCAACACCAGTGAGCCGGGTCAATGGGTTGACGATATTCACATAGGCATAATTAGCCAGAAAAGTGGAGTCGTACCGGTCATCATCGGTGTACAAGGCGAAGACAATCAGGGGAGAAGGCGAGGTTTTCACCACATTGATCCCCAGTTGGTTTACCTGGCTCGGTATTTGTCCCTGCGCAAGCTGCTGACGCATCTGGGTCAGCACCTGATCGGTCACGGGAACAGTCTGATTCCCGAAGATAACATTGAGCTGCATCTGTCCCGAACTTGAGTTCAGGGAATACATGTACTGCATGTTATCCACCCCGTTGACCTGCTGCTCGATGGGCTCGGCAACGGACTGCTGAACGGTCAAGGCATCAGCCCCTGTATAGCTAGCGGAGATCTGAATCTGCGGGGGGACAATATTCGGAAACTGGGAAACAGGCAGACCAAGGAGGCAAACCACGCCCAGGATCACCGTAATGATGGCGATGACCATGGCCACAATGGGCCTGTTAATGAAAAATTTCGACATGACGTTTTTTTTCTAAAACGAACGATCAGCTCTTGGCCGGCGAGGATGAGTTCGAAATCGGGTCCGTTGTGGTTTTCACCGGCAACGAGATACTTCCTGAACCTTCGCTGGAAGTTGAGGAACCAGCGTCAGACGCGGTGGGTAATGGCTGCACAGTGCAACCATCCGTGACTTTCTGAATGCCCTGAACAACGATTTTATCTCCGGGATTCACTCCGGAGGAGATGACGGCTATTTCTCGCGTCGTGAAATCAACTTTCACATTTTTGATGGAAACCTTGTTATCAGGTCCCACCACCGCCAACTGGTTGAGATTCAGAACAGTGATGAGCGCCGATAAGGGAACGACAAGTGCATTTTCCTTCACGCCCAAAACAGCATTTACCCGGGCGAAAAGTCCTGGGCGAAGTAGCGAACCCGGATTGGGAAAGGTACCCTCTACCGTGATCGAACCGGTCTGGGTGCTGATCTGATTGTTAGCAGCTCTGAAAACCCCTTTCTCCGGATAAATCGTTCCGTCCGAGAAGACCAATTGCATCCCCGCGGATTGATCCTCTTTTTTGTATTCAGCTGCATCCGATGGATTCTTCATTCCCCTCTGAATCAAGGAGAGATAATCATCTTGTCCGACCTGAAAGACGACCTTGATCGGATCAATGGAAGCAATTGTTGTAAGGGGTTGTGAGGAAGGACTGACGTAGGTTCCGACCTCATATGTTGCCAATCCGGAAAGACCGGGAATTGGAGCAACCACCTTGGTGAAATCGAGGTTCACCTGAGCGGACTGAACAGCCGCCTGCTTAGCCGCCACCTGTGCAACCTGAGCCTGATAGCCCTGTTGCTGATCCTGAAACTCCTGAACACTGATCACCTTTCCGGCAAGGAGGTTCTGGGCACGAACAAAATTCTGCTGCAACTTGGTCTCGTTTGCCTGAGCTGTCGCCAGATCAGCCTTGGCCTGATCGAGGGTTGCTTGGTAGGGAGCAGGGTCGATCTGGAACAGAGGCTCACCCTGCTTCACCACACTCCCCTCGGTGTAGTAGCGCTGGATGATATTGCCGGCGACATTCGGCTTCACCAATGACGTGACCGTACCCTGCAGATTTCCAATCCACTCCTTGCGATTGGGCATATCTTTTTGAAGAACGCTTCCGAGCGTGACTGGTACGGTGGGATTCGAGGCTGGGACTGATTGCTCTTTTTTGCAGGCAGAGAGAACAATCAACGTCAGCCCCATGATCAATGGACCTAAAGTTCGGCAGGAGGAAATCATGGAATCTTGTTTAACAGATGGAACATCCGTGTGGCTAGGAAAGAGACTGGCCTTGGGGTGGCGGCACCTGCGCAAAGTGACGTAATCCCATCCAAAGAACGGGCAGTAGGCTCCATCCGAGAACAATAAAGGGTATGATCCCATAGACACCCTTTTGGAGGGGGTAGATGTTTACCCATAGGGTGTATCCAATGACGGCCGCGGCGATTGCGGGGATAAGTATAATCCAACGTTTTTTTGACAAGTGATCACGGAAAACAGAGATCCCCGCGCTAAGCACCACGAGGAAGTAAGCTCCCAGAAGCGCAAGAACTCCGATCGTGGAAGCCCAGAAGAAAGGATCGGAACCATTGCCATGAAAAACCAATCGCATCGCGGCATAACCGGCAATGATAGTCACAATCACGCAGAGGGAGGCAATCACAGGGGATGATCCTCCTGCTGAGAGTCGGGCTAATCGGCTTGTCGGAGCCAACTCTCGCATCATGGCAAAAAGCACTCTCGACGCCCCCATCACCGAGGCCAGACCGCAACCGAGCGCGGAGAAGGTGGCCAGGATATCAAGGAGATCACCACACCATTTTCCGAAATAGATACCGCCAAGATCACCGAGCAATGAATGAGAGGCCGCAAAGCGAGCCATGCCTGCCTGGTCAGTACCGAATCCGAGCACCTGAGCCGTCGTCACCAAAGTGTAGACAACCCCACCACCAATCACAGTCCCGAGCAGTACCCTTGGAATCGTGAAGGTCGGACTCTTCACCTCCTCCGCCATGGTCGCAACTTCCTCAAAACCTGCAAAAGAGAGGAAACCGAAGGATAAGGCTAGGGCAATTGACGAAGAAGTTAATCCCCTAGTCGGAATGAAAAGATCGATAAGAGGAGGATCTCCCTGGGGGCCATGCCCGTGAAGAACACGCCAGATCACTGCGACAGAGAGAGAAATCATTATAACCACCGCGAGTCCCTCAAGAATGATCAGTGCGACGGCGGCACGGCGTGCGGCCGTGATTGCCAACACTCCCACCATAAGAGCCCCCACAAGGGTAAAGAAAAAAATGGAGGGATGGTGTGCCGGGTGAAACTTTTCGGCAAGATCGCCTCGGAAGAGGCCGAAACCGGAGATCCCCACCATTCCAAAGCAGAGATAAGCACCCAGCATGGCCCATCCCGCCATCACCCCTACCCTCGGCCCCATAACCGCGGTGACAAAACCAAAAGCCGAGCCGGCGTTAGGGTGAAGCCTTGATAGTCGAGCAAAACACCAAGCCACCATCATGACCAGAAAGGCGCTAAGGAGAAAGATCAATGGAATCAGGCGGCCGACATGTTGTGAAGGCTCCTGAGGGTTCAGATTCATGGCCAACGTCGGCCCCATTCCCGCAACGCTGACCCCTATCGCATCCCGGACACCTAGCCGCTGGAGGAAAGAAGTCCGATGGGGTCCTTTCTGTGACACCTTACTCATCAGCGAATAATTAGTTTAAGACCGCAGCCTGGGCCTCGCGAATTTTCTCAATGACCGGCGCCAGCGACGGATCCTGTTGGGCGAGTAGATCAAGTTTCAACTTCGCAAAGGCTTTCCTTGCCGTAATCTGGGCTTGAGGAGTCGATGCATTCGCCACAGCATTGTTAGCGGCAATGAACCGAGGGCTGCTTTGGATGGCCCCCATCGCCGACTTCATCCTCATCTTGTCGCCAAAAGAAAGCTGACTGATCACCTGCTCCCGGCATTTTTCCATCGCCGCAAGAACCTGTTGAGGTGATCGCGTCTGCGCTTGAAGTTGAGTCCCCGGTAGAGGAATCGACGCCAAGGGCAACACAAGCAAAAGACCCATGTGCAAACGGAGCATCTGGATTGCTAAGGCAAAGAATAACGCACCATGTGACGGATCAAAACTTCAGCAAGGGAGCTAAGAGGAGACAACCGACCTACAACAAATCGTAGTAGATGGAAATTTGAGTTGCGGTATGAGTGTTTGTCCAAATCGGTGCGGATACACTATTGGTAAAGGAAGGGGGATTGGTACTTTTGAACCACGATGAGGGGTTTGTGCTGATAAGCGTGGTGGTCAATGCATCCCCTATGTATGGAGGGTTGCTACCGCTATTTGTTTCCGAAGTCACGGCATCAAGTGCAAGTGATGCGCTCCCTACTAGTGCATAAACAATCCAGTAAGGATTAGTTGTTGGTTGGAGTGTATTTAGATAGAGAACACCATTGGACGCTCCAGTTTTAATCAATGTTTGAGCATTTGTAGTATTTATATAAATTTGGCTATTGCTTGAATACTCATTACTCAATGTAACTACAGTATTTGAAACAAGAGTAAATAAATTATTAGTATTCACTTTAGAATAATTAATTTCGTCTGCCTTGAATGTCGCTGTATATAAAAAGTTTGTTGAAGACGAAAGGGTAATAGCACCTAAATTATTAGTGTAAAACGGATTAGACTTTATCTTAGCCTGGATTTCAGCTCTGCTATTCGTCCCTAGCGAAGGAAGGTAGTTAATTAGTCTATTTGTTAAATTAGGAACTGCTTGACCATTCACGTACTGATTCCCGTAGATAGCAATTCGAAGGTTAGAAACACTGCTTGTTTGGGTCATGTTGATAAACGGCACCCTTACCACGTCATTCGTGCTCAATCCAAAGGCTTGGGCAACAATGGTGGATGTGACAATAGCGCCATTATTGGTTCCCCCACCTGAATTTTTGATGATCAAGGAGGGCTCTACAGCGTTAGTATAATTATTGAGGAGTTCTATTAGTTGGGCCTGTGGGTCGCCAGCCTGTACGTCGCCAAAGAACAGGACGGCCATTAGGGCAATAAGTGCTGATGTAGTAAAAAACTTCACTATCTTGATTGTTAATCTGAAATTTTCATTTGGCAAATTATTTAGGGACAATTTTATCTAGAACTATAATGACCACAACTACCCCAATCCACACTTTGCTAAAGTAACTTCAATATCAGGAACTCCGTTATCACTAAAAAATCATTAAAAGATTTAAAAGTAAGTGATATTATTTTTTATATTTTGAGCAATTTTCATCTTGTTTAAATAATCAGCAAAGAGTTTTAAACCGCGCATTTCCACCTCGCCCAGATCGTAACAAATCGACTCGGTCAAGTAGTGGAG
>Ga0007804_1000404_pt1 | contig 15837 bp, 16 predicted proteins | sample CryBogCBE25Aug07_FD_60367 | JGI IMG/M metagenome (GOLD analysis project Ga0007804, IMG submission 60367) | Freshwater microbial communities from Crystal Bog, Wisconsin, USA - CBE25Aug07 | ecosystem: Environmental > Aquatic > Freshwater > Lake | place: Crystal Bog, Wisconsin, USA | collected... | reverse complement strand
CCAAGACCCAGGCCCACTGGGAGATCTTCGTCAATGGCGAAAAGGCCGCCTCGTTGGAGTCAGAAACGGAGCACGAGTTCTACGGCGACACCTACCTGCCGCGAAAGTTCAAAATTGCCATCGCCCACCCCGACGAGAACTGCGTTGACGTTCTGGCCCAGGACCTCGGTCTGATTCCGGCTACCCATCCCGAACTCGGGGCCGGGTTCAACGTGGTGGTGGCCGGTGGACTCGGTCGTAGCTACGCCCAGCCCGACACCTTCGCTCGCCTGGCCGATGCCCTGACGTTCGTGACTCGCGATGAACTCGACGAGGTCATTGCCGCGGTCCTCACCACCTACCGCGACCTGGGCGACCGCACGAACCGTCGCCGGGCTCGCATGAAGTACGTGGCGGCCGACATGGGCTTTGCCGCGTTCCGCGCCGAGATCGAATCCCGACTTGGTCACTCGCTTCGCGAAGCGCTCCCACTCACCTTGCACGAGGCCCACGACCACCTCGGGTGGCACGAGAACGTTGACGGCACCTTCGAGCTGGGTATTCGCGTCGGCGCCGGTCGGGTGAAGGACGAACAGCCCGGCACGGGGCTGCGGACGGCGTTGCGCACCCTGGCCAGTGACGAAGGAGTTAGCTTCATCGTGACGGCCCAGCAGGACCTCGTCCTCTCCGGGATTACGGCGGATCGTCGCGAGGCCGTGGTCGCCGTGTTGCGCGCCCACGGCGTCCGCTTCGAAGAGGAGCTGGGCAGCGTCGAGCGCTCAGCCCTGGCCTGTCCGGCCCTGCCCACCTGTGGTCAGGCGTTGGCCGAGTCTGAGCGCGTCTTGCCCTCGGTCGTTGCTTCACTGGAGGACACGTTGAATGGTCAGGGCCTCAAGGGCCGTCGACTCCAGCTGCGGATGACGGGCTGCCCCAACGGCTGCGCCCGACCAGCCGTGGCTGAGGTGGGCATTGTCGGCCGCACCAAGAACTCCTACGACGTTTATATCGGTGGTGGTCTTCGCGGTGACCGATTGGCCGGCCTCTACCAGGAGAAGGTCAAGCTCGACGAACTGCCGGCCGTCCTCGAACCACTGCTCGCGCGGTGGCGCGAGGAGGGTGCGCCCGACGAGGCCTTCGGCGATTTCGTGCACCGGGTCGGTATCTCGTGAGCGTCTATCTTGTCGGCGCTGGCCCCGGGGACGTTGATCTGTTGACGTTGCGCGCGGCGCAGCTGTTGGCGCGGGCCGACGTCGTGGTGCACGACCGTCTGGTCGGGCCCGAGATTCTCGACCTCATCCGCCCGGGCGTGCCCCGGGTGGACGTGGGCAAGATTCCCGGCACCGCCCACAGCCAGGCCGCCATTAACGAGACGCTCGTCTCGCTCGGTCGGCGCTACGACTGCGTGGTTCGTCTCAAGGGCGGCGACCCCTTCGTCTTCGGTCGCGGCGGTGAAGAGGCGCTCGTCCTGCGTGAGGCCGGCATTCCTGTCGAGGTCGTCCCCGGCATCTCCTCCTCCTTCGCCGGACCGTTGCTGGCCGGGGTGCCGGTAACGCACCGCGGGCTCAGCCACGGGGTGACCGTGGTCACCGGCCACGCCGAAGATGGTCGCGCCGTAGATTTTCGCCAGCTAGCCAATCCCGATCTCACCCTGGTGGTGTTGATGGGGGTGTCGCGTCGTGGCGAGATTGCGAATGAACTGCTCGAGGGTGGCCTCGAGGCCACCACGCCACTCGCCGTTATTGAGCGGGCCGCCTCAGCGACCCAGCGCGTAGTGCTCGCAACCTTGTCTGAGTTGGCCGACCTCGACGTGGTCAATCCGGCCGTCATCGTGATTGGTGCGGTCGCGGCCCTCGACCTGGGCCTCGTCGCCAGTTACGGACTACTGCACGCATGATGCTGCCCCTCGTCTTCGACCTACGCGATCGCGATGTGCTGGTGCTGGGTCTCGGACGCATTGGGGCGCACAAGGCCCGCCAGCTGCTCGAAGCGGGCGCGCGGGTCCACGTGATTACAACCGAGCTGTTGGTGGAGCCGCCGGAGGGACTCGCGTCACTCCAAATCCGCCCCTACGCCCCTGGTGACCTCGCCGGCATGTGGTTCGTCGTGTCGGCCACGGCGAACCCCACCGTCAACGATGAGGTGGTGCGCGAAGCCGAAGCGCGTCGTGTCTTCTACAACGTGGTTGACGATCTCGAGCGCTGCGCCTTCTACTTCGCCGCGCTGCACCGCGACGGCGAGATGGTGGTGGCCGTCTCCTCGAGTGGGGCCTCACCTTCGCTCGCGCAGTGGACCCGTGACACCATCAAGGCCGCGTTGCCCAGCCACCTCGGCACCGTGGCGGCCGCGCTACGGGCCGAACGGGCCGCGCTGCACGCCGCCGGTGAGAGCACCGAGCGGGACTGGAGCGAGCGCGTGCGCGCGCTGCTCAGCGAGTTGTCGCCGCAGTAACGGGGCCGCGGACCCACGAGGCCAGTGCGGCCAAGATGCTGGCCACAATGGCCAAGTCGAGCGCGGCGTGCAAGCCGGCGCGGAACGACGAGGCAATGAGTCCCGGAAAGAACTGACGACCCACGAGCACGGCCCGCTGGCCGGCGGGCAGGTGGGCGAGGACCGTCGCGGGCAACAAGTGGGAAATCGGGTTGAATCCTAAGAAGGCCGAGAACAGGGTCGAGATTGGCGGGAGCGAGGCCGCGTGGCGAGCGGCGGCGGTCGGCACGCCGTGGGCGACGAGGCCGCTGTAGAGGTGGCTCGAGAGCGTCGACGAGAGTCCGAGAATCATCAGGGTAAAGAACAGGCCAATGGAGAAGACCTGGGCCGAGTTCTGAAAGGTCGTGTTCATGCCCGAACCGGCGCCGCGGTGCTGGGGTGGCAGGGCGTTCATGACCCCGGCCCGATTCGGTGAACCGAAGGCGGCCATCGACGCACCGGTCGCGAAGAGTAAGAGGCCGAAGTACCAGTAGTGAAAGTTGACCGGCAAAAACTCCATCAGGAAGAAGCACAGTCCGGTTAGGGCCATGCCACCGCTGGCGAAGAGGCGAGCGCCGTGGCGGTCGGAGAGGTGACCGCTCAGCGGACCCGAGGTCAGCATGCCAAGCGTGAGTGGCACCATCGCAATACCGGCCCACAGGGGCGTGCGGGCGAAGTCGTAGCCGTGCAGGGGGAGCCAAATGCCCTGGAGCCAGATCACCAGCATGAACATCAGGCCACCGCGGGCCAGGGCCGCCAAAAAGGAGGCCGAGATACCGGCGCTAAAGGGTCGAATGGCGAAGAGCTGGAGGCGAAACATCGGGGCCTCGACCCGTCGCTCGATCACCGCAAAGGCGGCCATCGTCACCAGACCGACGCTGACGCAGACCAGAACGACGGGGCTGGTCCAGCCCATGGCGTGGCCGCGGTAGGGCTCGATGCCGTAGGTCAGGCCGACCATGATGAGCACCATGCCGATGGCGAAGGTCACGTTGCCGAGCCAGTCAATCGGTGCCTGGTGTCGCTCACCGAGTTCGCGCAACGAGACGTAACCCCAGATGGTGCCGACTAGACCGACCGGCACCGAGACGATGAAGATGAGGTGCCAGTCGTAGGGGGCTAGCAGGCCACCGACGATGAGACCAATGAAGCTGCCCGAGAAGGCCGCCCCCTGGTTCACGCCCATCGCGAGGCCGCGCTGTTCGAGGGGAAAGGCATCGGTGAGAATGGCCGAGCTATTGGCCATCAGCATGGCCGCGCCGAGGGCCTGAAAGAGGCGCATGACGATGAGCCAGATACCGGCCGCGTGGCCGTGCATCCAGGTCACCGAGAGCAGGAGTGAGAACAGCGTGAAGATGGCGAAGCCCAGGTTGTAGATGCGGACTCGTCCGTAGAGGTCACCGAGCCGGCCGAGACTGACGACGAGCACACTGGTGACGACGAGAAAGCCGAGGATCATCCAGAGCAAGTAGAAGGTGTTGCCTGGTTGCAGGGGGTCGAGACCGATGCCGTGAAAGATGGCCGGCATGGCGATCAGCACGATGGAGGAGTCGATGGTAGCCATCAACATGCCGGTGGTCACGATGGCCAGCGCCACCCACTTGTAGCGAGTGTCGTGGCTCACGAGCCCGTCGCGGCGCGCCCGTCTTCAGCCGGCGTGAGGGAGCGGCGAAGGTTGAGCAGCAGCAGGCCGCCCACCAATGCGGTCAGGCCGGTGCCAACCGGCCACCAGTTACCGATGTGGTTGTCGAAATAGAGCGCGGTGAGCGACGGGGCCAAGGTGCCGGCGAGGCCCCAGGTCAGTCCCTGAGCGGCGTTGTAGCGACCGCGGAGGTGTTCGGGCGCCAGTTCGTTAACGAAGGCCGAACCAATGGGGGACATCAGGGTCTCGCCCAGCGCAAAAATCATTGACGCGCCACAAAGCGCAATCAGGGTCACCGAGCGGGGGAGGTGAAGGCTGAGCGCCAAGATGAACCAGAAGGTGGCCCACAAACTGGCCGTCAGCGCGAGGACTCGCATGCGGCTTCGCCCCTGGACGTGATTAATCACGAAGAGCTGGGCGAGGACAATGGTGGTGGTGTTAAAGAAGAGCACGACGCCGATGAGGTGAACCGAGAGGTGCAGGTTGTTGACCACGAAGAGGCTAAACCCGGCCTCCTGTGAGCCGTAGCCGCCAATCATGAGGACCAGCGAGGCAATCACAAATTGAACCAAGCGACGGTCGCGCACAACGACGCCCCAGCCTTCGGCCGCCTTAATGGGATCGTGGTGGACCGTTTTGTCGGCCAAACCGTACCGCCACAGGGGGAGAAAGATGAGGTCACCCACGAGGGTGATTAACGCGTTGAACAGGTAGAGGTGGCGAAAGGTGATGGGGTGGTTCAGGTCGACCACGCTGGCCGAAACCAGGGAGCCAAAACCGATCCCGAGATTGACGAGGAGAAAGTTAAAGCCGAAGGCCCGTTGGCGATGTTCCGCTGGACAGAGTCGGGACAGGAGCGTCGAGCCGGGGCCCCACCCGCCGCCACCGAAGAAGGCGAGGGCCATCGCGCCAATAATGGCCTCGGTGCGGGAGGAAATGAAGGCCCAGTAGACCAGGGAAATCAGACTGGCCGTCCCCGATAGCAGCATCGTCGGGACGGGCCCGATGCGGTCGGTCAGGGTGCCCCACAGTGGCGATGACGAGAGGCCCACGATGGCGCCGATGGCGAGCAGCAGCGTGGCGAATCCGACGGAGAAGTGGTGAATGTTGTGGAGGTAGACGACGTACATCGACAACGTGAGGCCCATGCCGAAGCAGGAAAAGAAGACGGAGATGAAGAAGCGACGAAGCGGCGCGTTGATGACGCTGCGGAAGTCGCGCGGGAGAAGGGAGTCAAGAAGTTGCAAGGCCATTAGGTTAGTTGAGTATGTGCATTTACGCACATGAGCAACTACCCATTGTCGTCACTGCGGACTACAATTACTGGTGTTGTTGGCCCCCCGTGAAGAAAGAACTTCCTTGCCCTCACTGCGCTTACCGAAGAGCCGTACCGACCTACTTATGGAGATCGGCCCCGACGTCGAACGGTTGTACAACCGCCACCTCGAAGCACCGCGTCTGTGGTACCCGCACGAACAGATCGACTGGGGTAAGGGCCAGAGCTTCTCGGAGCGCCCCTGGGACGCCAGTGACTACCCAATCTCCGACGGCGTTCGCTCGTCCATCTACGTCAACTTGTTGACGGAAGACAACCTGCCCTACTACACCAGCACGTTGCTCGCGCACGCGCCCAAGGGTCACCCGATTCGTGACTGGAATCACCAGTGGACGATGGAAGAGAACCGCCACGCCATGGTGATGCGTGACTGGGTGCACATCACTCGCTGCATCGACCCCACGTTGCTCGAAGACGGCCGTCGTGTCCAGATGAGCACCGGCGAAGTGCCCCAGCCGGATTCGTTCGCGGACCTCATTTGCTACGTCGCCTTCCAGGAGCGCGCCACGCAGATTGCCCACCGCAACACTGGTGCCCACTTGCCCAAGGACGACAAGATGGGCCGCAACGTGCTGGCCCTCGTCGCCGGTGACGAGACGAAGCACTACCTCTTCTACCGCGACCTGGCCCTGGCCGCCTTCGCCATTGACCCCTCGTCGATGATGATCGCCGCTGCCAAGCAGGTCACCAACTTCGCGATGCCCGGTACGGGCATTCCCAGCTTCACGCGCCACGCCGTGCGTATTGCGCGCGAGGGCATCTACGGTCTGACCCAGTTCCTCAAGGATGTGCTGACGCCCGTCCTCGAGCTCTGGGACGTCTCGCACTTGATGGACTTGAGTGAAGAGGCCGAGAAGGCTCGTCTAGAACTCGACACCGTGGTCACCAAGATTGCTGAAACGGTCGAGCGTATGACGCAAAAGGCTGCCGCGACGGCCGCGCTGGCCTAACGCTCAGTTTTTCTCGTTGACGATGCTGCGGATGTACTCCTCAAAGGCCTTTTGACGACCGAGAGCTCCCTGCACGTCACGCTGGTGCATGCCATTGCCTCGAACCAGTACGTAGATCAAGCAACCGATGAGCGGCAGCACCAGGATGAAGAGGAGCCAAAGGAATTTGGCGACCCCTTCGAGATCGTGGCTTCGAAAGATGTCCATCACGATGTGAAAGACCAGAATCATCCAAAAGATGATGAGCGCGAAATAGAGCGCGCCCCAAAAAACACCCAAAGCCTGAATCGTGCCGGTCATGACAACCTCCTCGTCAGACCTAGTGTCGCTCGCGAGCAGGCCTGGGTGGTTAGGGGCTTATGACACAAGTGTGAGTTCGTGGAGTCGCTCAGTTAGATTGTCGGTTGGTCCTTCGAGAATGAAGGTTTTGTGGCGAGAGGTTGCGCCACGAACGAGGGTTACCTGGCGGGGTCGCAACGTGAAGGCCTCGGCGAGTGCGTCGCGCACAGCGTCGGTGGCGGCACCATCGATTGGTCGTTCACGAACACGAACGACCAAGGAGCCATCAAACGTGCCGCCAACACTGGCGCGCGAAGCACCGGGTTGGACGTAGACCAGGAGCGAAAAGGTCGCGCTCACCCTCGAGCAGCGATGGCTTTCAGAGCGTCGCGGGCGTAGTCGGCCAAGTTCAAGACGTCGGCGTCAGCGAACGTGAACCAGGCGGCGTGGTCGGTCGTGCCGTGCACCTCGTGCGTGAGTTCACCGGCCTCCCACTCGACGGTGTAGAGAATGCGAACGGTGTGAATCTTGTCGCCGTTGTCGCGCTTGCGAAGATCAGAGGTAACACCGAAGAGCATGGGGTTCTTGACGCGCAGGCCCGTCTCCTCGAGGAACTCTCGGGTCAGCGTCTCTTCGGGGGACTCGCCGAAGTCAATGCCGCCACCGGGTAGCCACCACAGGGGAGGCTGGTGGTTGGGATTCGAGGAGCGCACCAGCGCCACTTCGCCGTCGCGAATCAAAATGCCGTACGCGCGGATGCTGCTGTGCTGTTTACTCATAATCGTCTTTCCCTGGGGCGAGTTCGCCGTCCCCATGCTACGACGGGAACTACCGCGTGCGGGGGAAACCGAGGTCAATCTGTGAGTCGGAGGCCTGGGGCCAGCGCGTCGTGACGACTTTGCCCCGGCTAAAGAACTGCAGCCCCTCTGGTCCATACATGTGGGCGTGGCCAAAGAGTGAGTTCTTCCAACCGCCGAAGGAGTAGCTCGACACCGGCACCGGGATCGGCACGTTGACGCCGATCATGCCGACCGTCACCTGGCGAGTGAAGAGGCGGGCGGCGTTACCGTCACGGGTGAAGATGGCCGTGCCGTTGCCGTACTGGTTGGCATTGATGAGTTCGACGGCGTCGGCAAACGTGGCCACGCGGGCAACGCCCAGGACCGGTCCAAAGATTTCGTCGTCGTAGACCTTCATGCCGGGCTTGACCTGGTCCACGAGGCAGGGGCCCACGAAGAAGCCCGGGCGTGAGGCGAGGTCGGAGCCGTCGCGAACCACCACGGCCCCCTCGCCGGCGGCGCCACGGACGTAGCCAAGAATCCGGTCACGGTGGGCCTCGGTGATCACCGGGCCGAAGTCGCTCGAGGGCTCGTGGCCGGGGCCGACGGTCAACTTGTCGAGACGCTCGGTAATTTTGGCAATCAACGTATCAGCGCAGTCGCCCACCGCGACGACTACGGAGATGGCCATGCAGCGCTCGCCGGCCGCGCCGTAGCCGGCGTTGACGGCCGCGTCGGCCGCGATGTCGAGGTCGGCGTCGGGCAAGACGACCATGTGGTTCTTGGCGCCACCGAGGGCCTGGGCCCGCTTGCCGGCCGCGGTTGCGGTGTTGTAGACGTGCTGGGCAACGGGGGTGGAGCCAACGAAGCTCACCGCGTCGACGCCGGGGTGGGTGAGCAACTGGTTCACGGTGTCGGCGTTGCCCTGCAGGACGTTGAAGACGCCGGCCGGCAGTCCGGCCTCGGCGAGGAGTTCGGCCAGACGGATCGAGACCGAGGGGTCGCGCTCGGAAGGCTTCAAAATCACGACGTTGCCGGTGGCGAGGGCGTTAGCCGTCATCCAGAGCGGCACCATGATGGGGAAGTTGAAGGGTGTGATTTCGGCGACGACACCGAGCGACTGTCGAAACGAGTGCACGTCGACGCCATCGGCCACCTGGCCGGAGAAGCCGCCCTTGAGGTGTTCGGTCAGTCCGCAGGCGTATTCGACGTTCTCGAGGCCACGGGCGATTTCGCCCTTGGCGTCGGGCAGGGTTTTGCCGTGCTCGCGCGTGATGATGGCGGCGAGCTCGTCGGTGTGCGCGACGAGGAGGGCGCGGAAGTTGAAGAGGATGTTGGTGCGCTGACTCAAGGTCGAGTGCTGCCAGGTCTCCCAGGCCCGACGGGCCGAGGCGACGACGTCATCGACGAAGTCCGACGCGGGCGTGGGCACGGTGGCGATGACCTCGCCGGTGGCGGGATTGAAGACGGGCGAGGTGCCCTCCGCGTGGATGAACTCGCCGTTGACGTAGTGGGGAACGCTCTGCATGATGCTCTCTTTCGCTGAAATCAAATCTACTCAGGCGCTTTGGCCGGTCGCGGCAGCGGACCACCGTTAGGGTTATCACTATGAGTTCCGCTACGCCCCTGCCCCTCTTTGACGCCGCCGCCGTTGAGCCTGCCGGGGAAAACCGCTACCGGGCCGAACTCGTCCACGACTACACCGTGTTTGGTTACCCAAACGGGGGCTACCTCCAGTGCGTGATGGCCAATGCGGCCGTGGCGGCCGCCAGCGACGAGGGCGCGCCGCACCTTCACACCACCGCTATTTCGACCAATTTCATTAAGTCACCGACGGTGGGACCGGCGATGCTCTCGACCAAGGTGCGACGCATCGGTCGAGGCGCCTCATTCGTGGCCGTGGCCCTTTCCCAGGGCGAGGACGTCTTGACGGAGTCACTGGTGACGGTTGGCACGTTGTCGGACTTCTCCGAGCAGCGCTACCAGTCCTCGACCTTCGACATCTTGCCTCGTGAGGAGTGCCACTCGCTGCCCACGGCCGAAGGGATGACGATGCACGACGCGCTCGATCTGCGCTTCGACACCCGTGGTCCGAAGTGGTGGGAGGGCGAGTACGACGGGCCCGGCGAACTTCGGGCCTGGATGCGATTGAAGGACGGTGGTCCGGGGTGGAACGCCTGGAGCGTCCTCTTCGCCGCCGACGCGCTGCTTCCGGCGACGATGCCGCTGGGCTCAACCGGCTGGGTGCCGACCTTGCAGCTCACGAGCTACGTGCGACGCATCCCCTCGAGCGAGTGGCTCTACGCCCGCCAGTGGATTTCGAGTGTCGCCGATGGTTTCGCCGAAGAACACTGCGAACTCTTTGACGAACGCGGTGAGCTGGTGGCCAGTGCCTCACAACTCGCGATGGTTCGTTTCCAGTCAGGTCAGTAAGCATGGCCGGTGGGGGCGAAGACGGTTTGGCGCTGGCCAACGGCCTAGTCATCTCCCTCGACGACATTGTCCTGCGCGTCACCACTTCCGGTGGCCCCGGGGGGCAACACGCCAACCGCTCGCTTACCGCCGTGGTAGCCACCTTTGATGTGGCTAACGCGACCTCGCTCTCGTCGGCGCAACGTGCCCGGCTCCTGGAGCGCTGCGGCCCCGTCGTGCGGACACAGGCTTCTCGATTTCGCTCGCAAGCCCAGAATCGTGAGGCCGCCCTCGAGCAGTTGGCCGCCAAGTTGAGTGCCGGGTTGCACCGCGATCCGCCGCGTCGACCCTCTCGCCCCACGAAGGGGTCACAGCAACGTCGCGTCAATGAGAAGAAGGCGCGAGGCGAAACCAAGCGTCTTCGCCGCTCGACAGAGGACTAGTGCGCCTGGTCGAGGTGGGCGCTGACGCGCGCGAGGGCGGCGCGTAGGAGCGAGTCGAGCGAGGGGTCGCTGTTCTCCTGCGGTCCTCGAATCGCGGTGAGTGCGGCGTAGCCGGCCTCGACGAGCGCGCCGTCGTCATCGTCTTGCTCGTCAGAGACATCGCCAATGGTGGGGGAGGCCGCACCGAGCACCAGGGACACTCGTCCTTCGGCCGGGAGCGAGCCCTCGTGAGTAATCACGGCGTCCTCAACAACGACCGCCGTTGAAATGCGGGCCCGTCGAACGCCCCGGACCTCGTCACGGGGAACATTAGGGACATTGAGATTGAGGGTAGTGACCTGCGGGGCCGTGAAGAGCTCGTCGAGCACTTCGAGGGCGAGGGCCGCAGCCGTCTCGTAGTGGACCTGATCGCCCCACTGCACCGAGACGGCCAAGCCGGAGATGCCGAGCTGGGAGGCTGTGAGGACGGCGCCCACGGTGCCGGAGTGCAGGACACTGCGGCCAACGTTGGCGCCCGGGTTAATACCGGAGAGAACGACGTCGGGACGGAATCCGAAGGCGCCGAGACTGCCGACAATGGCGCAGAGGGCCGGCGGGCACTCGAGCTCGAAGGCCTCGATGTTCTCGGCGCCGGTAATGATGCGGCGACGGTAGTCAACGTGTGGGGCGTCGAAGACGTCACCCACGGCACTCGACATACCCGAGTAGTTGCGGTGGGGGGCGGCAATGACGGCCGAGCGGGGGTGGTCGGCCGGCGCCTGCTCGATCCATCGCGCGACGGCACGGGCCATCACGGCGAGGCCCTCGGCGTCGATGCCGTCATCATTAGTCATGAGAATTCGCATACAACTGAGGCTAATTGTCGTAAGTTAGAGGAACGTGAAACAAAGGAAAGAACGCCGTGTTGCCCTCGGGTGAACAGATTGCTATTGCCCATGGAGACCAGCGAGCGGTAATTACCGAGGTTGGGGCCACCCTTCGCACCTACGTCAAGGGCGGTTTGCCGGTCGTTGAGGGTTTCGCCGGGGACGAGTTGCCGACCGGTGCTCGGGGCCAGTTCATGTACCCGTGGCCGAACCGGGTTGCCCCATCGCCGTGGACCTTTTCGGGCCGCACGTCTATTCCAATTATCGATGACCTGCCGACGCAGACGCACAACCACGGCATTGCCAAGTGGCGACCCTTCCGGATTGAGGCCGTCAACCAGAACCGCTGCCTCCTGACGCTGTTACTGCACGCGACCCCGGAGTACCCCTTCGTAACCGAAGTCTCGGTGGCCTACCACCTCGGACCAATGGGCTTGACCGTGACGACCACGGTGCTCAACCGCGACACTGTGCCCATTCCCTTCGGTATTGGCTTCCACCCCTACATCGCCGTCACCACGCCGACGATCGAGGGTGCAGTTCTGAGTGTGCCGGCGAAGTCCTACGTTCAGACCGACGCCCGTCTCCTTCCCACCGGGTTGATTTTGCCGGTGGCCGGGACCGACCTGGACTTCTCAACGCCGAAGTCCGTCAACGGTCACGTGCTCGACGTGACCTACGGCGACTTGCTCCGTGACGACTCGGGCCTCTTCACGACCACGTTGACCGACCGTGACGGTGGGTGCGTTGAAATGCAGATGGACCGCAACTTCCCCTACCTGCAGATCTTCACTGGTGACACCCTCGAAAAGGGTCGTCGTCGCACGGGTGTGGCCATTGAGCCCATGACCTGCCCGCCCGAAGCACTGCGTTCTGGTAAGGACCTCCTGGTGCTTGAGCCCGGCCAGCACTGGGCCGGATCGTGGCGCCTGCGCCGCACTGACGAAGTGGCCTAACGATGCCGTCGGTGAAGCGACTCCGCGAGACGTCCACCGATACCGCGACGTCAATTGCTACGACGGTTCGCACCGAGCGCCCGTGGAATGTGGTCGTCTGGGATGACCCCGTCACGCCAATGAAGGTCGTCGTGGTGATCTTCAAGAAGATTTTCGGCTATCCGGACAACAAGGCGACCCAGTTGATGATGACCGTGCACCACGAGGGGCGGGCCATTGTCTGGTCGGGGAGTGCCGAGCGGGCCCAGTCCTACTGTGTGAAGTTGCAGGTCGCCGGACTGCAGGCGACAATCGAACAGGATTCGAACTAGTGGCCCGTCTCTTCGTTCGCCGACGCGACGGCCGTATTGAGGTCCGACTCAATGACGACGGACGAGCCGTCGCCCGTGAGGCCTTCGGTCACGTGTACGCCGCCGAACACGATCCTGACCATGACTGGCACCGGACGTTAAACGCCCCAATCGATCCCAGCCGCGACAGCGACGACCCGCTCGCCGTGCTGGCTCGCCAGACCGAAACAGGGTCGAATGCGGAGCTGGCTATTGCCACATTGCACGAAGAGTTCTTGACCGACGCCGAGGCCTGGGCGTGGCTGACGACCCTGCAAGTCTCGCTGCGGGCAACGGCCTCGACCCGGGGCATTTTTGATCAGGACGCGCTGGCCGCGTCCGATCCAGAGCTGCTCGATTACATCGAAACGCTGCAGATGTTCCTCTTCGCGCTGGCCGAGGTCCTCTAAAGAAAATCGCGGTCACTCGACGAGTGACCGCGATTCTTTGGTGCGCCGACCGGGACTTGAACCCGGAACCTGTTGATTAAGAGTCAAATGCTCTGCCAATTGAGCTATCGGCGCTTGATTAGTCTACACGCTCCGATAGCTCGGTTCCACCACCGCTGTTTGAATGCCGGTGAGGAATGAGAAAAGCCCTGAACGTCATTCGACATTCAGGGCTCTTGGGGTGAGTGACGGGTTTCGAACCCGCGACCTCCAGGACCACAACCTGGCGCTCTAACCAGCTGAGCTACACCCACCAAGGACTTCCATCTTACACACCGTCACCACCCCTCGCATTTCTGGGGCGGTGGCTACGATGGGAGTGCGCCTCTGTAGCTCAACTGGATAGAGCAGACGGTTTCTACCCGTCAGGTTGCGGGTTCGACTCCTGCCGGGGGCACGACGAGGGAACGAGGTGGCGTTGATGTGGAATGAACCGGCCCCCGTGCTCGACGGTCGCTTCGTCCGCCTCGAGCCACTCTCCAGTGATCACGTTTCGGGACTTGAACTCGCCGCTCGGGACCGATCAACCTTTGGCTTCACCGCTGTGCCGACGTCACGAGAGGCGCACGAGGCCTACGTCGAACAGATGGTGTCGCTTGGCCGTAGTGGCCAAGCGCTGGCCTTCGCCCAAGTGGACCCCGCCAGTGGCGACGTCGTGGGGACGACCCGCTTCATGACCCCTCGATTGGATGGCGAGCGTCTCTACGCCATCGAAATTGGCGGCACGTGGCTCGCCGAGTCGCGGCAACGCAGCGGAATAAATCGTGAAGCGAAGTTGCTCCTCGCCACCTACGCCTTCGAGCACCTCGGCGTCGCTCGTGTGGACTGCAAGACCGATTCGCGAAACGAGCGGGCTCGACGTTCGATTGCGGGGTGGGGCGCAACCCTTGAAGGGATTCTCCTTCAGTGGCAACCGTCGCTGGTCGCGGGGGAGGAGGGGCTGCTTCGTGACACCGCGATGTATGCGGTGACGGCGGCGCAGTGGCCGGCCGTCAAGCAGGAACTCGAGTATGCCCTGTATAGTTGATGTGTCAACCACTTGACACTAAGGAGTCCTCGTGAGCCAGTCCCTTTCCTTCGGTCTTGACACCTTTGGCGATGTCACGGTTGACCTTGATGGCCGCCCGCTCGCTTTTGGTGACGTCTTGCGCAATATGGTTGCCGAGGCCGAAATGGCCGATCGAGTCGGTGTTGACTACATCGGCGTCGGTGAGCACCACCGCGCTGACTTTGCCGTCTCGTCACCCGAAGTCGTGTTGGCCGCAATGGCCGCTCGTACCTCGCGGATCAAGCTGGGCTCGGCCGTGACGGTGCTTAGCAGCGATGACCCGGTGCGAGTATTCCAGCGCTTCGCGACTTTGGACGGGCTCTCGAATGGTCGCGCCGAGGTGACCCTGGGCCGCGGTTCCTTCACTGAGTCCTTTCCTCTCTTCGGGTTCGAACTCGACGATTACGAAGTCTTGTTTGAAGAGAAGGTGGAACTGTTCAGTCACCTCGTGCGCCAAGAGCCGGTGACGTGGGCGGGAAGTACTCGCGCCTCGCTCGACAAGCAACTGGTCTTTCCTCGTACTCAAAGCACCCTGCCGGTGTGGCTGGGTGTCGGTGGCAGCCCGGAGTCGGTCGTTCGCGCTGCCCGCTACGGGTTCGGTCTGATGTTGGCCATTATCGGTGGTAGTCCCGACCGCTTTGTCCAGTTCGTCGACCTATTCGATCGAGCCCAGGAGCACTTTGGTGTGAGTGGGCTGCCCGTCGGGGTGCACTCGCCGGGCTACGTCGCCGCGACCGACGAGCGGGCCCTCGAGGAGTACTGGCCGCACTTCCGCGACATGCACGCCCGAATTGGAGCCGAACGCGGATGGGGTCCAATGCGGTACGAGCAGTTCGTGCTGTCAGCTGGACCGCAGGGCTCGCTCTACGTGGGTTCACCCGAAACGGTGGCCGAAAAGATCGCCCGGACGGCGTCGGTGCTTCGACTCCAGCGCTTCGACTTGAAGTACTCGGCGGGCACCTTGCCACACGAGCGGGCGCTCGAGTGCATTCGCCTGTACGGCACCGAAGTCATTCCACGGGTTCGCGAACTCGTGATGGCGAACGCCTAACGTCAACGCACGCACTGACCAGCCCAAATGGTCGGGAAGGCGGGATTCGAACCCGCGGCCCCCTGGTCCCAAACCAGGTGCGCTACCAAGCTGCGCCACTTCCCGTACTTCTAGTCTCGCACAAATGCGACGGGCCCAAACTCCTAGTGTGAGAACCGTGGCCTACGAATGGATAGTTGACGCGCTCGACGAGACGTGGGGCCGCCTCGAGCAGACGTTGCGGGGCCGCGACGAACGAACCTTCGACGCCTTGACGCCCTGCCCCGGGTGGTCGATACGTGATGTCGTTAACCACCTCACTGGTATTGAGTCAATGCTCTCTGGAGAACCGGTACCCGAGCAGACCGGACCGACGCCCGACTACGTCCAAAATCCGCTCGGAGAAATCAACGAGGCCTTCGTCTCGTCCGGTCGCCACCTCACGGGTGAAGAGACACTTGACGAATTTCGCTCGGTGACCCGTCGGTCACTGGAGCGACTTCGTGCACTCAGCGATGAGGGGTGGGAACGAATTGGATGGTCGCCGGAGGGGGAGCGATCGATGGCGAGGCTCCAAGAGACCCGGGTCGTCGATAGCTGGATTCACCTTCAGGACATTCGCGACGCCCTTCTCGAGCCGGCCGACGATCACGGCCGAGGTGAGGAAATCACCATGAATCGCTTCGAGGCCGCGCTCCCGTATTTATGGGGCAAGCGCGCGCAGGCTCCCGAGGGAGCGTTGTTGCAGTTGAACCTGATGGGCCGCCTCGCTCGCAACGTTCTACTTCGGGTCGAACAGAGTCGGGCCGTCGTGGTCGAGGCCACCGAGCAAGTGCCGACGGTGGAATTGACGACCGCGAGCGCCCTCTTTTG
>Ga0007804_1000403_pt1 | contig 15907 bp, 11 predicted proteins | sample CryBogCBE25Aug07_FD_60367 | JGI IMG/M metagenome (GOLD analysis project Ga0007804, IMG submission 60367) | Freshwater microbial communities from Crystal Bog, Wisconsin, USA - CBE25Aug07 | ecosystem: Environmental > Aquatic > Freshwater > Lake | place: Crystal Bog, Wisconsin, USA | collected... | reverse complement strand
TTTTTTTTTGGAGTTGCGACTGGAGCTATTTTGTCAGCAACTTGCTCAGGCGTAAGCACAAAAGTGACGGGGGTATTGCGACTGAGCATCAGATTTGCAGCCTGGATCCTGCGGCCTGTTTCCTGACAATGGCCAAGCAGTTTGCTGAGTCGTGCAAGTTGTGACGGCATATCAACCTCACCAAGGGTTCCAAAGGTGAATTTTGCACCAGAGGCATCGGTTACAACTGCGATATAAGGCTTGGAAACATCTAATGAAGTGATCCGAAACGTCTCCTCGGGCAGTTCGGAGATGGCCTGCCTCAGCATCAATGCGGTGGCCAGGGAAGAGTTCTCGAGCTTTTTGCCAGGAAGGGCATTTGTCAGCGAAACACCTGAAACCACGGGAAGTCCAAGAAATTTATCATCAAGCCTGGCGGGACGCATCATCACGCCGTCCTTGTCGCAGAGGAAGCTCTTGCCCGGAATGAAAGATTCTTGGGAAGAGACTTCACTCTCCCCCGGAGTAACGAACAGGAAAACCGGTGTGCGAGGCTCCATGCCGATCTCGATCGTGTCAGGCAAGGTTCGTTCGATGCTGAAGGAGCGAATCTCAGGAATGGAAGCAAGTTTTTGGTTTGCCTTTTCAAGGTCGAGACTGAATATATTTTTCCCTTCGGTGAAGCCCGTTAGTTTTACCAACTCTTCCTGCGTCATGACCCCGTTGAGATGAGTGACGAGATGCCTGAGAGCGTATTCAGGATTCTTGAAAAAGAATTTCTCGCAACCAATCCAAACACCGAGCGCCAGGAAAGCCGTCAAGATCAGACAGATAGCAATCTTCCAAAGAAAACCGCTCGCCTGACCGCGACGCTGACGCTTCAGGCTGAGTGTACGGACATTCACCTCAAGAAGGTGCTGTCGGCGTGCTGGCCCGACTCCTTTACGCCTGTTTCCACTGGTGTTGCGAGATGTGTTCATGGAAGAGCTTTTCAGGCAATAAGTGATCGTTCTGCTATCCTGCAGCAAAGCGCCGTAAAATCGATCCCCATGGCGGCAGCTGCCTTGGGAAGCAAACTGGTCTCCGTCATTCCGGGGATGGTATTGATTTCTAGGACTGTCGGTCCGGCAGGTGAAAGAAGGACATCAACCCGGCTATAAACGCCAAGTCCGAGGGCACGCACCGCGGCAAGTGCCACCCTCTGGACGGCTTCCGTCTCGGAGTCCTTCAGGGGTGCAGGCACCAGATACTCCGTCGCTCCCTTGGTATACTTGTTGGCGTAGTCGTAGAATCCCTCGTTTGGCTTGATCTCCACCACAGGCAATACCTGATCACCGATCACGCCCACGGTCAGTTCCCTTCCAATCACAAGTTCCTCAACAAGAATCTCTTCACCATGAAGCAGGCAGTCGGCAAGGGCCGGTTCAATCGACGCGGCATCGTAGATAAGATGAACTCCGACACTCGATCCCTGGCAAGGAGCCTTGATCACGATGGGCAGAGGGATCGTGGGATGATCCCCCGCACGCAGAATCTCAAAACGGGGTGTTGGCACCCCTGCTTTCACGAGAGCCTTCTTGGTCAGGATCTTATCGAAGGCCACACGGCTCTGCGCAGCCCTTTCGCCCGTGTAAGCAATACCAAGATCATCGAGCACCTGCTGGATTCCACCATCCTCACCGAAGGTTCCATGGATTAGGTTGAACACGAGTTCGGTTCCCTCAGGAATCAGGACTTTTGTGTCCGTGAGTTCGATCTCCTCGATCTGAGCACCGGCTTTCCTGAGTGCTGCAGCCACGGAGGCGCCGGAGCGAAGCGAGACCTCACGTTCGGAACCCGGACCTCCCTTGAGGACAACAAGACGGCGGTTGCGGGGATTGAAGGGAGTTTCAGTGTCCATGGGTCTTTTCGTGATTTTCCGGTTCCTCTCCAATGATGGAGACCTCCGTCTCAAGTTCGATACCTCGTTCCAGACGCGCTCGATCCTGGATTCGACTGATCAGGGCGAGGACCTCATCAGCCGTGGCACCACCGTCATTGACGATGAAGTTGGCATGGACTTCCGAAACGCGGGCACCTCCGATGGAGCTGTTCTTGAGTCCCAGTTCGTCGATGAGGCGCCCTGCGGAGATGCCGTCCGGGTTCTTGAAAATACAGCCGGCACTGGCGGCCACGGGCTGAGTTTCCTTGCGATGACGAAGCGATTCGACAAGCAGGTCGTCTATCTTTCCGGTGTCGGCCGGTGCCCCGGAGAGCGTGGCTGAGAGGGCATAATGATCATGAAGAATCGGAACGTCACGGTAGCGCACTTCAATTTCATCCGGGGTGCGGGAGACGATGTTCCCGTCACGATCGGCAAAGCGAATCCTGACGACCTGATCAAAAGTTTGAACCCCCATCGCACCGGCATTCATTCGCAATGCCCCACCGAGGTTTCCCGGAATCCCGTCCATCCACTCGAACCCACTCAGACCGGCATTGCGGGCGACAGCGACCAGTTGCTTGAGACGGACCCCGACCCCGCCGACGACCTCATTCCCATCGACCGAGGCCTCGGCAAAGCAACCCCTGGCAAGATGGGCAATAACACCAGGAAAGCCTCCATCCCGGACGATGAGATTAGAACCCCGCCCCATGACCATAAAGGGTATCCCCTCGTCGTGGCAGAGACGGAGCACTTCCGCAAAGCCCTCCTCGCTCTCGGGCTCCACCCAGAAGCGCGCCGGCCCTCCAACCCTCATCGTGGTATGGCGGGAAAGAGGTTCGGACATCCTAATCACTCCGGGCCCCATGACCTTGCGGAGTCGTGTACGAAGGGTCAGTTCCCGGGCAATCAGCGCGCCGGCCTCATGAATGTTTCCGGCACCAAGGGTGATGACAAGATCCCCCTCTCTAAGGGAGGCCGCGGCAGCACGAGCAGCTTCAATCACCGAGGCAGTGCGCGTCATTCCCTGGTGGCTTTCGGCACGGGCGGCCTCTACAACGCTCCCTTCATCGACTCCCAGAATCGGGACCTCACCGGCAGGATAGATTGGGGCAACAAAGACAAGGTCGGCATCTCGAAAGGAACGTCCGAACTCAGCTTTGAGTGAAGCCGTGCGGGAATAACGGTGCGGTTGGAAGAGGACGATCAAACGCCCCACTCCGCCGTTTTCGCTCAGTGCAATCCTAGCCGTTGCAAGTGTTGCCGCGATTTCGGTGGGATGATGACCATAATCATCAAAGACCCTGAACGATTCGTCCTCATACTTGAGCTCAAACCGACGCTTTGCCCCACGAAAGTCTTCCAACGCCGAGGCGATGTCGGAAAAGGAAATCCCCAAGTCGGTCGCCAGAGCGATCACCAGGAGCGCATTCTGGGCATTATGCACCCCGGGAATCCCGAGATGGACATGCCCGAGCAGTTCCTTCCCTCGGAAGACCGCGAAGCGGATCGTCAGTCCCGATTGTTCGATGTCGCTGAGACGATAGAGGCAATCGGATCCGCTTCCCACAGCAACCGCTCCCGGATGAGAGGTGCAGAGACGTGCCGCACCCGGATCATCTGCCCAGTAATAAACCTTCCCGGAAGTCTGACCGAGCAGTTTAGAAAAAACCGCATCGATCGCAGCGAGGTCATGGTAGTGGTCGAGATGCTCGGGTTCGATGTTGAGTACCAACGTGTGGCTTGGGTGGTAATGGACCAGCGTTCCATCGCTTTCATCCCCCTCGGCCACGAGATGAGTCCCCTCGGAGTCCCAGCGGGCATTGGTCCCGAGGATAGGAATCTCGGCCCCGACATAATGGGAGGGCTTGAGCCCGCCTGCACGCAAGACATGAGCGGCCATGGCGGAGGTCGTGGTCTTTCCATGCATTCCGCAAACCAGCACCCCTTGCTTGCCGGTCATCACGGCCGCAAGGACTTCGGCCCGGCGCGCCATCGGCTTGCCAAGGGCCAGAGAGGCGTCGAAGGCGGGGTTACCGGCATGGATCGCCGAGGAAAAGATCACCAACTCGGCATCTGCGACCATGCGGGTACCGTGGGGAGACTCAAACTCTAGCCCTTTGCGGCGCAGGCGCTCAACTTCCAGCGTGTCAACCTTGTCAGAACCACTAACCCGATGACCGAGCGCCAGGAGAAGGGCAGCAATGCCGCTCATCCCTGAACCAGCCACTCCGATCAGATGGATGCGTCGCGATGTGGAACTAAGCAGAAGGTAAGCCAACTCCGCTCCCTCAAGGCGGATGCCGGAGGTTCTCCTCTCGGGAATCATCGTGCCGCCTCCCGGGTCACGATTCCCTGCTCCATGACATCGGCGACGAGTCCTGCGGCACCCCGTGGTAGAACAGAATAGGCTGCTGCGGCCATGCGCTCGCGACGGCGTCCGTCGGCAAGAAGATTTCGAACCAACAGGGCGAAGGATTCAGGGTCGGCCGTCTTTTCCTCAATCAGCTCTGCGGCACCGGCATCCCTGAAAGCCTCGGCATTACGATGCTGATGGAGATCGGCGGCAAAGGGGAAAGGAATCAGGAGCGAGGGAAGCGCGAACTGCGAAATTTCGCTGAGGCTTGCCGCACCGGCACGCGACACCACGAGGTCAGCCGCGGAGTAAGCTTGTTCCATCCGGTGATGGAAGGAGGCGACATGCGAAGCAATCCCCTCCCGTTGATAATTGATGGCTGCTAGGTTGTCATCGCGCTCACCGGTGAGGTGGATGACTTGCAGGGGCTTACCTTCTTCGTTGCGAAAATCCTTGAGAAAAGCAGCTGATCGGAAAAGGAGCTGATTAATACCGGCAGCCCCCTGGCTTCCACCCATGACGAGAAGCGTGGGCAATTCCGGATCGAGGCCGAAAGCGGCACGAGCCTCTCCCTTGGCTAGAGGGATGCCGAGATTACGGCGCACCGGGGTTCCCGTCACGATGCAGGTACCCTGCGGAAAGGAGGATGCACAGACCGGCAATCCAAGGAGAACGCGATCAGTCCAGCGTGAGGCAAGTCGATTGGCCCGGCCGGCAATCGCATTGGATTCGTGTAGGTAGCAGGGAATCCGCGAGAGACGAGCCGCAAGCAATGGCGCTGCCGAGGTGAATCCCCCCATCCCAAGAACTCCCGCAGGCTGGTAGCGTGAATAGAGCTGCCTGCAGGTACTGAAACTCTCCCAACCTCGCTTCAGGAACCTGGGAAACGCAGGGGAGAGTAGCGCAGGCATCCCGATGGAGGGGAGTTTCTCACACCTAAACTCGGTATGATCCCTCAACGCCACGGCGTCGATTTCCTTCTCCGAAACAAGGAGGAGAACTTCGTGCCCGCGTTCATGCAGGGCCTCGGCGACCGCAAGTCCGGGAAAGAGATGTCCCCCGGTTCCTCCGCAGGCGATGACGAATTGTTTGGGGACCGCCATGAGGACTAGATTCTGGGGACGGATCGGGCCGCAAGAACTACCTGTCTCTCAGGAACGGAAGCAATCGGAATACCGATGCGGTGAATATTGACAAGGATTCCAATCATGAAGAGACAGACAGCCAAGTTACTTCCCCCGTAACTGATGAACGGCAGGGGCATTCCTTTATTGGGAAGCATTGAAGTTGTCATTCCAATATTGACTGCTGCCTGCAACGAGATCAATAGGAGGATTCCCGTGGCGAGAAGTTTTCCGAAGCGATCTTTGGCATTGGCTGCGATGAGACCACTGCAGAGTATGATAAGAATGAAACCCAGCAGGACGAGCCAGGTGAAGAGCAGCCCAAGTTCCTCGCCGATCATCGGGAAAATGAAGTCGGTGTGGGCATAGGGGAGGTAAAGCAGCTTTTGACGGCCATTCCCAAGACCAAGCCCCTCAAACCCGCCAGAACCGAAAGCGATGAGTGCCTGCCACTGCTGAAGCCCTTTCCCTAGTTTATCAGCCTCGGGATGAAGGAAATTCATCATGCGGGCGGCACGCTCCGGGATCAGCATCGCGATTCCAAGAAGTCCCGCAAGTCCCGCCCCGAAAAGTCCCGCCATGATCATCCAGTTGGCGCCCCCAATAAAACAGATTGTAAGGGTTGTGGAGCCGATGAGTGCAGCCGTGCCAAGATCGACTTCCTTGGCAATCAATCCCATGAGGATGGCAACGACTCCGATCGGAATCACAAAGCCGTCCAAAAATTTACGTGGGTTTGTCTCCTCACGGGAAAACCACCATGCGACAAAGAAAACTGCTGCGATCTTTGCCAGTTCGCTGGGTTGAAAATTCGTCACATGCAGATTGATCCAGCGATGTGACCCGTTGATCTTCATTCCCACATGGGGAACAAAGCACAGGGCGAGCAGAATGACCGAGGTACCGAACCAGATTTTCCAGGAGCGACGCCAGAGATGATAATCGGTCCTGGCACCCAGAACACAAACCACCATCCCGACGATCAGCCAGAAAATATCCTTTTTGACAAAATAGTAGATATCACCATGACTCTCCTGTGCATAGGCACTCGTGCTGAAGAGCATCACCACCCCCAGAGCTAACAGTCCGACCACAGAGATCAAGAGGAGGTAGATACTGCTGCGCTGCACGGCTCCTGGATTCCAGAGGGTTTGAAGAGGGGGTTACGCCGGAAGACTAAAATGTTTACTGAGCCGCTTTTTTCGACGCAGCCGCTGCAGTGGAGACAGGAATCTTCAGCTTCTGGCCGATCTGGATCTTCTTGGGATCAGTAATGCCATTGGCCTTGATTAGCTCATCAGGAGTGATCTTGAACTTTTTGGCGATCTTGTAAGGGCTGTCACCCTTGACGACAGTGTACTCGGTGGCAGCCCCCTGATCTCCGGCCACAGCGGGCTCAATGGTCGCAGGCACTGATTTTGACACCACATTGGCTGCGGAGCTTACAGCTCCGGCTATTGCGGCAGGTGCATGTTGCATGCTTTCCGCCACATTACCGGCTTGGGCGGAGACATTGGAAGAGAACTGACTGATTGCTTTAACGGGGACCTTCAGGATCTGTCCGACCTGAATTACGGATTTTTCCGTCATTCCATTCACCTTTTTGAGTTCGGGAATCGACACTCCCAGCGATGATGCAATTCGGGTGAGGGTATCTCCAGCCTTGACCATGTAGGTGTTTGCAGTTGCGACTGGAGCGGAAGCTGCTGTTGCCGCGCCTGCTTGGGGTGCTGAAGCGGCGGATTCTTGGGCGGATGCCGTGGCTTCAACACCAAGGCCCGAGGCGCCCATGGTCTTTCCAATCATGCTTCGAGCCATTGCAAAAAATCCCCTGGGAGCTGAGAGGGCAGTTTCGGAGTTATGGGCAGAAGTTTCGCTGGAGGCTTTCGTTGACTTGGGAGCATCACTGGCCTTGGCGATAAGGGGAGCCTTGGCAGGTGCTGGAGGCTCCTCGCCTGGGCCAGAACCGGAGGCACCCCCATTGCCGGATCCATGGTCGTTTGAGGGTTCCTGTCGAGGAACAACGGAGCCCGAAGAACGCGCCGCAACTTTTGCAGAAGAATTTTTGCCGGCCTTGATGGTATTGAAGGCATAAAGCCCCACAACGGCCACCACGTGAAGTAGTAGAACCACCATGAAAGCATGGGAGAGCTTCATATTGGGTTCAGGACCATAGTCCTCGAACTCCTCTTCGTGAGAGTTCATGATTGCAGCGCGTGCGCGGAGCCGACGGGTACGTTTGGGATTCATCGGATTCATTGGTCGGAGTGTGTTGTTAGTACTACTAGATATTGTGGTTATTGATGGGCTAAAAGATTATTTTTGCTAGGGATTGTGTGTGGCTCCTTGTGCGATGGGAGACCCGTCGTCGCCGCCGCTTCCATCACAAGCCTTCTGAAGGTCTCACCCCGCTCCACATAGTCGCGGAACATATCGAAGGATGAGGTCCCCGGGGAAAAGAGGATAGTCGTTCCCGATTTGGCTTCCTTTCGAGCAATCTGTACGGCTTCCTGCAGACTCTCTGCCGCAAGGCAGCGAACGGGAGCCCAATCCCTTGCAATCCTGTGACGCATCTCACCGATAAGAACGGCAATACTCACACGATCACGGACCAAGGGTGCGATGGGAGAGAATTCAAAACCCTTGTCCTTTCCTCCGGCGATCAGGATAAGCGGCCCCTGAACGGATCTAATTGCCTGCTCCATGGCGTCAAGGGTCGTGGCCTTCGAGTCATTGATCCAACGCAGCCCATCACTCTCTGCGATGAATTCGCATCGGTGAGCCGGCGGAGTGTATTCACGGATTGCGGCAGCCATTCTGATCGTATCCGCGCCAAGCGCGATACCGGTTGCAAAGGCGGCCATGACATTGGCTGCATTGTGGGGGCCACGGAGACGAGTCTTGGAGAGGTCGAGCAGCTCTTTCCCGTCATAGTGAATCTTGAGACCGTCAAACAAAGATATATCAGCGGTTTCATCCGTGACACTGAAACTAAGTCTCCGGGCCTTGATCTTGGAAAGATCCAGATCCTTTGTGTCCCGAGGAATAACCGCCCAGTCATCCGAGCTCTGATTTTCAAAGATCCTGAGTTTCGCCTCGCGGTACTCGTGCATCGAGGGATAGCGGTCGAGATGATTGGGACTCAGATTGAGCCAAACGGAGACCTTCGGATGGAATGTCCTGACGGTCTCAAGCTGGAACGAGCTGACCTCGGCAACGAGCACATCCCAGGTCAATCCTCCCTCCAGGAGTTCCGACATGGGGGTTCCGATATTGCCGCAGGATGCTGCTCGGAGACCCGCACTGCGGAGCATGAGGGTGACGAGTTCCGTCGTGGTGGTTTTCCCATTGGTGCCGGTAATGGCAACAACCGGATACGGACAGAGAGTGAAAGCCAATTCGAGTTCACCGACAAGTGGGGTTCGCTTGCTCAAGACATTCACTACAATCGGTGCCGTCTCCTCGATTCCCGGACTTAAAATGGCGATATCATGGACGATGGGATCTCGCGCTGCATCCGTCCCGGTAAGGACGGTGATTCCTTCCTTTCTCAAGAGGTCGGCACGCTCCACCAGGACTGGTGACTCCCCGCTCTCACAGGCCGTCACCTCGGCGCCAGATCGCTTGAGCAGCCTGGCAGCGGCAAGACCGCTTCTTCCCAAACCGAGGACGACGGCCTTCTTGCCGTTGTAAGGATTGGTGGCGAGCTGAAGGGACATGGGTCAGCGAAGTTTCAGCGTGGCGATGCCAAGAAGTCCGAACACAATGGCCATGATCCAGAAGCGCACGGTGACGGTGTTTTCCTTCCACCCGGAAAGCTCGAAGTGATGATGCAGAGGAGACATCTTGAAGATGCGTTTTCCAGTCAGCTTGAAGCTCGCCACCTGGAGAATCACCGAGAGTGCCTCCGCGACAAAAACTCCCCCGACGATGGCTAGCATCAGTTCCTGCTTACAGCAGATGGCTAGAACGCCAAGAAGACCTCCGATTGCCAGGGAACCGGTGTCCCCCATGAAGACTTTGGCCGGATGGCAGTTCCACCAGAGAAAACCAAGCGCCGCACCGGCGAGGGCAAGACTCACAACTGCAAGCTCTCCGGAAAAGCCGTAATAGGGAATCTGAAGGTAGAGCGCAGCCTTGCTGTTCCCTGCCAGATAGGTGAAAACACCGAAGCAAACGCCCGCCATCACCGTACACCCCGAAGCCAATCCGTCGAGCCCGTCCGTAAGGTTCACCGCGTTCGACGATCCGACGATGATCAGCAGGTAGAAAATATAGGTCCAGAAGATGCCGAGGCTTAATACCGGCCCCTTCATGAAGGGTATGTAGAGCTGCTGAGCCTGCTTGGCCAGCGAGGGGGAGAGAAGAAAGAATGCGGTGATTCCAGCCGCGAGAATGCACTGTAGCAGGAACTTGAGTCTGCTACTGATCCCGTCGGAACTTTTCTTGGTGACCTTGAGCCAGTCGTCATAAAACCCGATAGAACCCAACGCAAGCACCGTGACAATACAGAGCCAGACAAAAGGATTTTCGGGACGTGCCCAAAGCAGCGTTGAAAGAATGACGGCGGCAATCAGCAGGATACCACCCATTGTCGGGGTTCCCCTCTTTCCTCCGTGAAGTTCGTTGAGACGATGCACCTCCTCAGCACTACGGATCGGTTGCCCAAGCTTGAGTTCGACCAAGCGTCGAATGAGGGCGTCACCGAACATCAGGCAGATCAGGAACGAAGTGAGCCCAGCACAAAGTGCGCGGAAGGAGATGTACTGGAAAACATTCAGAATCTTTCCAAACTGCACCCCGTGCAGGAGAGATCCGAACTGTGACAGGTAATAGAGCATCGTGTGATTGGTTGGATGTTCAGTTGAAGTGTTGAAGGATCTCCTCCATGCGTGCGCTCCTGCTGGCTTTCAAAAGGACCAGATCACCCTCAGAGGCCAGGGAGGAGAGAAGTCGCGCGGCAGCGGTATTGTCCGAAACGACACGCACATCGGAAAGACCGGCTTTCGATGCCTCCTCCGCCATGGCGGAGGCTTCGTCACCCACGGTGATGAGCGTCGAAAGCACGGATGCGGATTTATGGCCCACGAGTTCATATCCCGCTGCGGCATGAATCCCCAACTCCCCCATCCTTCCAAGAACCGCAATTTTGCGACCCGGCATGGAAAGCCCCCCGATCGTCTCGAGTGCCGCGATCATCGACTCGGGGTTCGCGTTGTATGTGTCGTCCAGAAAAGTTACGCCCCGTCGAACCACTCGGGCCAACCGTCCAGAGGTCAGGGTCACGTCCGCAAGTCCTGAAACGCACCTCTCCAGCGAGATTCCGCACTGCAATCCTGCCGCAATGGCCATCAGTGCATTGCCGACCATGTGGCGTCCCGGCACCGGGAGCAGGGCCTCGGATCGACCATGCTCCCCCTCGATCATAAAACAGGTCTCATCAAGTCCGTATCGAATTCCAGTCGCCCTGAGGTGTCCGCGATCGAAGCCGACCTCAAGGATCCGGGCCGAAGTCCTGGAGCGGAGGTCCTGGGAAAAATCATCCTCGGCAGGAATGATCGCACATCCGCCGGGGGAAAGCTTTTCCAACAGGTCCCCCTTCTCCGCAGCGATCTCCTCCCGACTTCCCAAATGCTCGATGTGGGCGGTTCCGATACCCGTGATGACCCCGATCTCGGGCCTTGCAAGCCCGGCAAGGGGAGCGATCTCTCCCCGGTGATTCATCCCGATCTCCCAAACAGCTGCCTCATCCTCCAAATCGGCCTCCAGTATCGAGAGAGGAAGGCCAATCTCGTTATTCAGATTCCCATGGGTTGCAGTTGTACGAAGCGATGTCCGCAGCACGGCGGCAGTAAAATCCTTCACGGAGGTTTTTCCGCTACTGCCCGTGACGACAATAGAGCGGAGTGTCAGTTGGGAACGCCAGGCGGAGGCAAGGAGGGCCAGTCCGGTGAGTGAATCCGGCGTGTTCAGAATACCGAACTCCCTGGGAAGACCAACGGGATGGTCACCGTCGCAGAGTGCTGCGACAGCACCCTTTGCTGCTGCTTCGGCTATGAATTGATTCCCGTCGAAACGCTCTCCCCTAAGGGCAACATAGAGATCACCGGGCCTGATCGCCCGGGTATCCTTCGCGATACGGAGGACAAGATTTTCAGCGTTTCCCGCAAGGAGAGCGGCGCCGCACATTTCGGCTATGGAGGAAAGGGAAAGTGGATTCATCGTCTTGTTTCCCCACGATCATCAAAGTCTTTTCCCGCCATTGCTCGGGCTGTGACCCTTACGTCATCAAATGGATGACGTCCAGTCGCCGTCTCCTGATAATTCTCGTGTCCCTTGCCGGCAACCAGCACCACATCGCCGGGCGACGCAGTCTCCACAGCCCTACGGATTGCGCTTTCGCGATCAACATAGCTTTCATAACCCTGGGCCCGGAATCCTTTTCTCGCCTCATTGATGATCTCCAAGGGATCCTCGCCCCGTGGATTATCCGAAGTCAAAATCACGCGATCCGAATATTGCTCCGCTGCCGCGGCCATCAGAGGACGCTTTGACCGGTCACGGTCACCACCACACCCGAAAACCGTGATGATCCGAGCGGGGTTTAACTGACGCAGGGTCTTAAGAACATTCACCAGCGCATCGGGCGTGTGGGCGTAGTCGACAAAAGCCTGGAAATTCTTTTTTCCAGGAACACGCTCGAGACGCCCTGGAACCTGTGAAATCGTTGCAGCGGCGGCGATGGCCCTGCGAAGTTCGAGTCCCATGGCCGAGGCTGCAGCCAGCGCGGCCACGGTGTTGTAAACGTTGAAGAGTCCGATCAACGGCGTCCGGACAAGATAGCTTCTTCCCTTGGCATCTAATCGGAAAGTCGTTCCTGTTGCGTTGTAAGCAATGTTGCTCGCACGGAAATGACAGCCACTTCCCTGTCCATAGGTGATGACCGGCACTCCCTGGACACGGTCGAGAAGACGATGCCCATACCGGTCGTCGGAGTTGATGATCGCACGCCCTTTTTTTGCACTCTGCTTGGAGAGCTCCGTGAAGAGGTGACTCTTTGCCTCGAAGTACTCCTCCATGGAGCCATGGTAGTCGAGATGATCCTGCGTGAGATTGGTAAAGACCGCCGCATCAAACTCAACCCCTCCGACACGGTGCTGCATCAATGCATGACTCGACACCTCAAGGGCCGCGGCTCGGAATCCCCCATCCCTCATCACGGCAAGCATACGCTGAAGTTCGATCGACTCCGGTGTTGTTCTGTTAGCCGGTTCCACGATACCCGGAAGGATATACTCTATTGTCCCGATAAGCCCGCAGGGACGGCCGACAGCATCGCAAAGATGCCTGATGATCCAGGCCGTGGTTGTCTTGCCGTTCGTTCCCGTCACTCCAGCAACGGCAAGCGATGACGAGGGATGCTCGTAGAAGGATGATGCCATGGCGGCCATCGCCAGTCGCGTATCGGACACCCTCACCGATGGAACCTCGGGGATCTGACTCTTGGAAAGATCCTCGGCCGTCACAACCGCAACGGCTCCCTTTTCGACAGCCTCCCTCACAAAATGGATTCCATTCTCCCTGGATCCCGGAATCGCAAAAAAGAGATCACCCGCGCTGACGGACCGGGAATCACAACTCAGGCCCGTGACCATCACATCAGCCCCCCCCCTGACGGAGATCACTGGAGTGGATTTAAGGAGGTGCTCGAGATTCATGACAGGATTACTCTTCTTACCGGGCGCTGACCGCTGTTGTGCTCGTACCCTGCTTCTCCTTGACCAACGAGGCATCAGGCTCGGGATCCATGTCGAGGTATCGTGCGGCCTTGGCCCCGATGGTTGAAAATACAGGGCCGGCCACCGACCCACCATAGTTCACCGTCTCTCCCAACTTGGCGTCGTCGACAATCACGATACCCATGACCCTCGGTTTATTCACGGGAAAGAAGCCTGCAAAAGAGACAATATAGCGTCCCTCAAGGTACCCACCATGGGGACTGATTTTCTGGGCAGTGCCCGTTTTGCCGGCGACCCGGTAACCCTCGATCCGCGCCAGAGGGGCGGTTCCCTGACTGCTCACAACACTCTCCAAAGCATTGGCAATGTAATTTGCGCTTCCTGGCTTTACCACTTGAGCAACTGGCGTATCCGTCACTTCGGCGCTCCCCTCTCCCTTACTCAGGACAAGTTTGGGTTTCAGAAGCCTGCCTCCATTGGCGATTGCCGACATCGCCATGACCATCTGGATCGGCGTTACGCTGATTGATTGGCCAAAAGCCATGCGTGTCTTTGTGAGCATGTCCCAACGGTGCGGAGGTATCACTTGTCCTGGAATCTCACCGGGAAGGGGGATACCCGTACGTGTTCCGAATCCGTATTTCCTGACGTAGTCATAGAACATCTGATCCTTCATCATCAGGGAGATTTTGGCGGCACCGATGTTGGATGACTTCATGAGGATCTCGGGAATGCTCAGATCGCCGCTCCCGTGGTGATCCTTGATGATTTTCCTGCCATAGGAAAAGCGGCCGTTCTCACAAAAGATCCGGGTCTTGTCGTCGACAATCCCCTCATTGTAAGCGGCCGATGTGACAACGATCTTGAAGACCGATCCAGGTTCGTAGATGTCCGAGATGGCCCGGTTACGCATATTCTCGGGCTTCGCCTGATTGAATTTGTTTGGGTCGTAGTTCGGTCTGCTGGCTAGCGCCAGGATTTCGCCGGTATTGGGGTCGGCAAGAATAGCCGTCGCCGAGGCTGGATGATTGGTCTTGTAGGCGGCGTCCACCTCACGCTCCGCAATCGCCTGCAGACCCATGTCGATGGAGAGGCGTATATCCAAACCGTTTTTGGGAAGTTGTTCCTGACCGCGGTAGACCACGATCTCCCTTCCCTTGCGGTCGTGTTCGATCATCCGAAAACCATCCTGCCCCGTCAGTTCCGCATCGCAGGTCTTCTCAATCCCATCGGCTCCATGCCCCGTATGATCCACGTATCCCAAAACATCGCAAAGCATCTCCCCATTCGGATAGTTCCTCACTGATCCTTCCTGGAGATAGAGGCCGTGGAGATTGGCTTTCTCAAGGGCTCTCATCATGTCCTTAGCCTTCTCCTCGGAGACCCCCTTGCGAATGACCACATACTTGCTCTTTGTCGTGATTTTCTCGGTTAACTCTCCGACGGGCATTTCAAGAAAAGGTGCAGCCACCCCGGCAAGCGCGGACGGATCATTAATATGAGATCCATCGGCATAGACCATCTGCACGGGAATATTCACTGCAAGCTCCTCCCCGTTCCGGTCGAGAATGCGCCCGCGACGCGAGGGGATCACTTTTCTGGTATCATTTTTCTCAGCAGCTATTGCTGAAAAGTACTCGTGCTTGAGGACCTGCAGGTGGATCAAACGCCAGGAGAAAGCTGTGAAAATAAGAACAAGAAGGGCGCTGACAACGCCAATCCGCCGTCCCATGCCATTCACCTGTTCACGGCACGCTGGGGAACCCCGGGACCGAACCGGCTTTCCGGATCGCGCGAGGCCGTGCGCAGAACCCCATCAACTTCCGCCGTTGCGGGTGGCGTGACGCGGGCGATCGCCGTGTCGCGAATCGGTTGGAGCGATATGTATCCATCGTCCAAGCGTCGCTGCAAGGCCCCGCGGGAGGTCATGGAGTCGATCTTTGCCTTCAGGGCATCGTCTCTGGCCTCCTCCTCCTGAACAGCTGCCTCAACCAGACGAGACTCATTACCCACGGCATGCTGCTGGTTCTTGAGGTAGACAAAGAAAAGTCCACCAAGACCGATAAGGAAAACAATGACTAGCCATCCGGCGAGAAAGTTCACCTCTATTTTATTCGTCGTGCGGCGGCGGTTCACGCTCATGGGCGACCTCCCTCTTTAGGCGTTGGGGGTGTTCCACGGCGTTCAACGACACGCAAGCGGGCGCTGCGTGAGCGGGGATTGGAGAAAAGCTCGCTAGGCGATGCTGTCACGGAACGTGGAGTGAGTGTCTCGAAGAGATACTCGGGGTTGGGCCGAGGCGCCGGCCACGTTGGATCGTCAATCTCGCTCATCGCATGACGACGGAAGAAATGCTTCACAATCCGGTCCTCCAATGAGTGGAAGGTGATAACCGCCAAACGCCCGCCGGGTGCCAGCATCGAGGTGAAAGCCGGCAACGCGCGCTCCAGAGATCCGATCTCATCATTCACCGCGATGCGGAGAGCCTGAAAAACCCTCGTCGCGGGGTGACGGGGTCCCGTGCGTCCGGCAGCAATGAGTTCCGCAAGCTCCGCCGTAGTCACGATCTGTTTTTTTTCACGTGCCCTGACAATGCGCGCGGTAAACTGGATGGCGCGTGGTTCGTCACCATATTCCCGGAAGATACGGGCCAGTTCCGAGGCTGACAGCGTGCTCACAAGATCAGCCGCCGTGGGTCCACTCCTGCCCATGCGCATGTCGAGAGGTCCTTCACGCTGAAAGGAAAAACCACGCTCCGCCGTATCGAGTTGGTGGGAGGAGACTC
>Ga0007804_1000402_pt1 | contig 15920 bp, 31 predicted proteins | sample CryBogCBE25Aug07_FD_60367 | JGI IMG/M metagenome (GOLD analysis project Ga0007804, IMG submission 60367) | Freshwater microbial communities from Crystal Bog, Wisconsin, USA - CBE25Aug07 | ecosystem: Environmental > Aquatic > Freshwater > Lake | place: Crystal Bog, Wisconsin, USA | collected... | reverse complement strand
ATTGCAAAAGATTGTGCCGATATCTGCCTTGAGATGGCAGCAAAGTGTGCTGGAATTCCTGGTGATGGTGCACTAGCAAAAGATTGTGCTTATTGGATTAAAAAAGATTTCGGAGTTGAATAAGGTGATCACACTAATGAACGAATATATTGTTGAAAGTATGGAAAGTCGCTGTTATAATCTTGCTACGGAATTTGAATTTGACTATAGACGTCAATATGCTCCTTGTGACGGGTCTTGCTAAGTCACTGATGGGAAAGGAGATTTAGTCCTTTCCCTTTTCTTTCTAATACGGTAGAATGATTGTATTGAGTGGGGAACTGGAGGAAATACGATGATTGATTTTAGCAAAGAAAAGATGATCGCGGATGAGGCGTTCGCTGCGGCTGCACGGGCGACTGAAAATTACCTGGCGACCTATGGACACCGCGATGCCTGTGGCTTCGCTTGGGTCTCTTTGAAGCCTGCGACCACGCGGATGGCTCGATACCTGAAGAGCCAGAATCTGGCCAAGCGGAACTATGGCGAGAGTGGGTTGATGGTCTGGAATCCTAGCGGCAACCACACCCAGGCGATGGGCGCCAAGGAAGAGGGTGCCTACGCTTTCGCTAAGGTATTGCGCGACCATGGCATCAACGCTTATGCGTCAAGTCGGATGGATTAAGTCATTGAAAAGCAAGGATTTTTAGTCCTTGCTCTTTCCGAGCTAGTACGGTAGAATGATTGTATTGAGTGAATAACTGAGGGAGACAAAAATGGCTAACGAATATGGATATTTTGACTCGTACCTGCTGGCTGGCTCGGAAGAACTTTCGCGTGAGTTCAATGACTTGGCTTCGATGTACTCGGACTTCCACAAGGAACTGCATGGATTTCGTCCTCGTACGATGGCTCTGTGCGCCTCTGACTACCCAAACCATGCTGCGCTGGTGGAGGCAATGAGCCACCTGCAGCGCCTCGATGATGGTCTTCGTCACTACATGGAATCAATGAAGCAGACCTTCGAGGGTCGGGAGCAGCTGCGTGAGGGTGGCTGGCTCATCGAGGAGACTGATCCTCAGTATATCGCGGCTGCAGCTGAATCAGCTGTCCTGCGTAAGGCAGAGATCGCTCGTATGATGGATTCCTGGAATCACCAAGAGGTGGCGTAAGTCGCTGATGAGCAAGGAGATTTAGTCCTTGCTCATTTTCTTCCTGTAGAGTAGAATGATTCTATTGAGTGAATAACTGAGGGAGAAAAGCGTCATGAGAGATAGTCCGAATATGTCCTACTACATGTGTGAGAACACCTCGCTGGCTATGAAGCAGATCCTGAGGGCAATGATCCAGGAACAATGTGAATTCAAGCTGGATATGTCTCAAGACGAGCGATTCTACTTTGACCTGCTGATCAAACAGTGCAAGGATCTTGTTGAGATCGCTAAGTCGCTTGACGATGACGAAGAGTTTGTGAGCCTTCTCCTTGGGTGGATGAGTAACCTATTGAAAAATAAGGAATTTTAGTCCTTGCGCTTTTTTATTAAGTACGGTAGAATATCTGTATTAAGTAAGGAAAGGAGCCAAAAATGACTAATACGTTACTATTAAAACTCGCTACTCTTAATTTTAAGCCGTTAGACGAGGGGGACCAGCTGATATTCCAGGGAGCCGAAGAAGGTACGCTTGTCGCTTATGAGGAAGAAACGGTATACCTACTCCACAAAAACGTATTAAGCGTTATCGAGGAATTCGGCGAAACGCAAGTCGATTATACCTTTAAGGCTAAGGCAGAGGAAATTTTCTAACCTATTGAAAAATAAGGAATTTTAGTCCTTGCGCTTTTTTATTAAGTACGGTAGAATATCTGTATTAAGTAAGTAGAAAGGAGACGGAAATGGCGGTTCGACAAATTGTACTCGATACTATTAAGACTTATGCTACCGAAGCCAACGCAATCAAGGCGGTGGAATCCAAGCTCAGTAAAGTAACGCAAGACCTTCGGTATATAATCGTCTGTAATGCTAACGGTCGGTTCTATCCCGTGTTTTTAGGCGAAATGGCCGTCCAGTGTGGCGTCCACTTCCACGGGTTCAATATCGTCGGCTAAGTGACTGAATTCTAAGGAAAAACTGGCCCTTGACAACTCAAGGGCCAGAGCTTAGAATAGCTACATGGTCAGAAAACAACGCAGGGAGATGAAAATGACTAAGACTGAAATGGTAGCCGCTCTGGGACAGTTCGCGCTGGAGAATTATGAGGAAGGCGGTCATTGGGTTTACGAAACACACGAAGTTGCGGACTACGAGCGCGTCCTAGATAGGGTCGGAGGTAGTTTTACAAAGGCTCAAAAAGAGTTAAAAGAATTATGGGAACTTCGCGAGGATGTGCGCGACAGTTACGGTTCATTCTAAGTCACTGAAAGGCAAGGAGTAAATCTCCTTGCCTTTTTTCTCGGGGAGGAGTAAGCGAAGGGAGTGGCGTAAGTCACTGATTCTAAAGGGATTTTAGTGCTTGACCTTTTTCGGGAAAGAGACTATAGGGAATTCGGGTCCCCTTTTTTGGGGGGCGGGTAGAAGCGGTTCTACTCCACGCATTTTATAGCGAATCCGATTATTCTCCAAAAAAGTCGTCCTAAAAAAATTCGCGGGGTATATTTTCAGCTAAAAAGTCGCACTAAGAATTCTTATTAATAACAATAAGAATCGCCCTTAAAAAATTCGCGGGGTGAAAAAATTGACAAAAAAGGCTTGCTAAGATTTCGGTTTTATTTTATAATAATACAGTCTAAAAAATTCGCGGGGGGTATTTTTTTATGGAAAAGGTTGCGTGGATTATACAGCTTTACTTTCCATACGAACCAGTAAAGGTCTATGGAATTTTCGATTATGAGGAAGAAGCACGAGAATATGCCGAAGAGAATGGATTTTCACAACATGGACACGTATACGAAGTTAATGGGATTATTGATGTTAGATCTCAGAGAGGGTATGTTGTCAAGTTAAAAGGATTGAAAAATGATGAATGAGCGAATTAAAGAACTCATTACTAAATGCACTTGGGTTCTAGCAGACGAAGCGGGTCATAAAGAAGTTTTTGATAAAGAAAAGTTCGCGCAGTTGCTTATTCGAGAATGTGCGTACTTCACTGATCATCTGGCTTATCCCGATATTATTGACAAACATATGACATCGGGTGAAGCAATCCTAGAGTATTTTGGAGTGAAAGAATGAACCGCGATGACATTATTCAAATGGCGCGTGAAGTTGCCGACAAAACCAAAATTGATCCATACCACCCAGGTGACCCACCGTTCATCGTTTTGACAGATGAAGAACTTCAACGCTTCGCGGCCCTTGTAGCCGCCCATGAACGCGAAGCGTGTGCAACGGTGTGTGACGGCAACGTAGATGCTGAATATGCGACTGGTAAAGTCGACCACAACGAAATGTCGTGGTCACAGGCTTGCGCCATTGCCATCCGTGCGCGGGGGGGAGAAATGAACGAACGAATTAGAGAATTTGAGAAACAATGTTGGGACAATCAAACCAATCATTTGAACGCAGAAAAGTTCGCCCAGTTGATTGTAGGGGAATGTGCTTATGTTATGGACAAAGATGCTGATCATCCATTTGTTAGCCGTGGCAGTATTTTGAAGCATCATTTTGGACTCGAGCGATGAACGATAAGATCACAGAGTATTTGTCGAATGGCGGATACTTCAATCCAGAACTCATGGAACACGATAAAGTAAGAGACCTATTAATGGACATTAGAGAACAACTTGCTGTTTACGCAAAAGCAATCATGGAACGAGATATTGAGATTGAACGATTGCGTCAGGACGTGCTTGATGAGCGCGAGGCGTGTGCGCGATTGTGTGAGGAACACAAGGCATTGCGTTTGGCAGAAATGATCCGTGCGCGGGGGGAGAAATGAAACCGCATATGTATGTCTATGTAAACAACCGATTGATCGCAGTGGAATCCAACATGGAGTTCGCCATGCCCTATTGGACTAAACGCAAACAGACCAATAAACGGATCACTTGGGAATTCAAATGAACGAACGAATTCAACTGCTTGCTGAACAAGCAGTCAAAGATGTTGATGTTGTCCACGAGGATAATCCCTTCAACGAAGAATTGGCTAAGATGTATATTCCGAATCTCTTTATTGAACGATTCGCCGAGTTGATTGTGCGGGAGTGTTTGAGTGAATTGCAAATCAGCAAGCGATGCGATCCATATACGGGTGAAATTTATATTAACGAATATAATCAAGCAATTGACGACCAAATAGCCATGTTAAAAGAACATTTTCAATTCTAGGGGATAAAATGGACAAAACTGCTTATGATTTTGCCGAAGAGGCTATTGTGGAAAACCCAACATCAGAACATTGGGTATTTACTGACAAAGAATTACTACAGTTCGTTTCACTAATAGAACAAGATATTATTAGAAGAATTCTATTAGGAAAATACGTGCGGTAATTTTCCATTCACAGTAATTCTTTTTATCCAGTGAGATCCTTTTTCAGTCAACTGAAAACTCGCTGAAACCCCACAACACCCTAATAAGAGCCACTGAGACTCTTTAGAATCCCTTTGAAACCTCTTGAAAACCTCTGAAACTGGCTGAAAAAGGACTTCTAGATCTTTTTTTACTGGGGGTTATTCGGGGTAAAATCCCAAATAAAACATTAAATTTATCAAAATGATTTGACGAATCAACTCAACTATTTTATAATAAGTATGTCGGCTATGAAGTGATAGAACTTAAAATCTACTAAAGGAGTTATTACTATGACTGTTATTCTTGTTGTTAGTTTAGTTTGTATTATTCTTAATATATTATTGTTAAACCCCACCTATGACCTAATGGCCCGAAATCCAACACTGGATCGTGTTATGCTGATTATTTTATGGTTTAATTTAGCATTAGATATAGCAGCTAAGTTAGCTGATTCCTTGTAATTATTAATCTATTACTATATACTACTTTCCTCTGTAAATAAGGATTATTTTTATGACTAAGATTGTGTATAACGGTTCTTTTGGTGGTGGGGGGCTTTCAGATAAGGCTATTAAGCGTTATGCTGAACTGAGAGGAATCCAGCTCTATCAAGTGACCTCTGAATCCGAAGAGAATTTAGATCCTCAGTCTCTGCTTTCTTTGGGTATTATTGATAATAGTTATTATTTACTCTGCCCTCCATCAGCATATGATGCAATGGTGGAAGCTAATGATCCTAATGCACCTAATATGTTCTTCAGTGAATACGATATTCTTGCGAATCGTAGTGATCCTATTTTGGTTCAGGTTATTGAGGAATTAGGCTCAGAAGCTAATGGTTGGCATGCTGACCTTAAGATTAAAGAATTAGCTAAAGGAACCAAGTATGTTATTCATGAGTATGATGGTTGTGAGACTGTTATGACTCCCGATGATTATGATTGGAAGATTGCATAATGGATAAGGTGTTTATTTTTCTTTTGGCTATTCTACTGGGTATTGTATTAAGCTTTGTTTTTAGTTGGCCCGTGATGTTACTCTGGAACAGCTGTTTGGTGGGAGCTATTGATGGAATTCATTCAATCACATGGACTCAGGCTTGGGGAATTTCTGCTTTATTTAATGCTCTTTTTAAGAGCTATAATCCTATTATTAACTCGTCGAAATGAAGTTAGGAGTTGATTTGCAACATATTACTATGTCAAGTAATATTTTGAGAAATCGTTGTCAATGTTCACTATGCGGAGATATTATTGAGTCAAAATATACCACCCATTTTGTCTCTTGTGATTGTGGTTGTGTTTATACTGAGGGTGGTAGAGAATATATTTGTCGGTGGGCTTTAGAACCCCAATATATAATAGAGTTAGATGAATACGGGGTGTAGGATGAGGTTTTATGTAATTAAAGAGGGGTCTGTTGTATCAAAACGACATAAACATAACTATACAACAGAAAAAACAGAAGAATTAACTTTTAATCAATTCGATTATATTACCGATGATCACCGAACTTTTCACTTTAGAAGAGATTTTACTGATTATTTTGTTAATAAAGAGCACGTTGTTGTTCATAACTGAGGGAAACTATTATGTCATTGTTTGATCTAGAACAAGAAATTATGAATTGTTGGCATATTACTGAAGATCTTAATGTTCTTCTTGAAGAAATTTATGAGGGTGATCCAAAAATGTCTTTGGATCGCATGGGTAATATTGTATTGGGTATGCGCGAGCTGTATGAGATCAAGTTTAATAAATTATTTCGAACTTATGAACATCATCTTCAAGAGTTCCATAAATACAGAGAATCGGAGTCAACTTATAACATGAAAAATGATCTATCTACATCAGCAATAAGTTCATCTGAAAAATGACTAGCAAGGAGTTGACTGAATTACTTGATAGCCAACAAATCACCTATTCGTTTGATGCACAGTTGAAACTTTGGTTAGTTTTTATTGATGATATGACGTTGTATATTGATCCGAATGTAATTAATGACCTAACTTCTGATGAATTTTCAGTTTATTTGGCAAAACAATTGCTAATAACATCATCTTTTGCTAGTGAAACAATTACTTTTCATTAATAAGTTGACTATATATGATTATGAGAATACAATAAAAATATAAATTCTTGAGTGATTCGCCACTCCCACAACTTTTGTGGTAGGCTTATAAAAAAAAGCCCGAGTCGTTAATATACCTCCCTCCATCAACGACGAAAAGAGCGAACTTTTTAGAGGAATAGATGATGCCGTCGTTTAATAATATACCCAATACATTTACGGTGGCTACTCCTTCAATTTCGGCTCCTTCAGTAGGTAGCTTTGTTCCTACGTTTCAATTTCGAGTTCCTTCGATTCAACCTCGATTTTCCGTTGCTCTCCCACGAGTGAGTGACTATATTCAATTGCCGATTCATTTACAATTACCTAATCTACCCACTTTGATTTGTAGCATTGGTTCTAATTTTGATTTTGGTAATGTGAGTGATTTCTTTCAAACCATGGGATCAATTCCTGGGCAAATTCAAGCACAAATTTCTAACATTCCCGCAGTCATTAGTGGTGATTTGAAACGATTGAATGCTGCAATCAAAGCAGCGTTGGACAATGCTTCTGCTGCCTTCACAGCAACATTTGATAGAATAAAATCATATGAAAGTATGATGATGTACAAGGCAAGAGAGTTCGCTAAGAATATTGAAAATCATCTTTATCAATTAATTATTAATGCGATTGTTGATTTAATTAATGCTCTAGGTTTACCGAACCCATTAGCCATTCCGATTCCGTATCTTACGGGTTGTGTGGTGGGTGACATCTTCACCTTATCGGGAAGAAATAAGATTAAGAATGCTATTATTCTTTTAGCTGAACAAAAAGCATTAGGACCTATTATTGCTTTTCTTGCGGCATTTGATGCGAGTGTCGAATATGCATTCAATGGTAAGTTGGGTGACACTAGTCTTGAATATCAAGTGGAAGAAATCTGGAGTAAGATTATGTCATGGGTTGCTTCCCAGATCAATAATTTTATACAGTTCGTATTTTCACCCGCATTGAATGTTGCCTTGGGAACAGCTTGGAATTTAGCGGGTGATGCTGCCGCTGCCGCTGCAATAACAGATCCTACTTTTGAACCATTGGCGGGTTATTGTTATGCGCAAGTCGGTGTGTTGGAAGCTGCATTCACACCAATATTAATTGATCCCACCGTGGCTCTTGAGGCTTCATTAAATCAAATTTTAATTGAAGCACTAAACAATGCTGGAAAGAATCCAATTAATGAAATGAATCATGTTATTAATGAAGTATTGAACTTTCCAATTCCATTTCCATTGTCACCTCTAGTAGGCGCTTCAACTATGGGTGGCTTGATTGGAATTAATCTTCAAAATGAATCTTTCAAGTATAAGTTTAGTAAAGTTGAATTGCTTTTATTGAAACTTTGGGATTTATTAAAACAAGCTTTTGAAAGATTAAAGCGATTGTTTGTTAGTACCTATAATTTGGTTGTTACTGCAACCTTTACTAATTTAACAGAAGTCTTTGGTTATCTGGCTGAAACCTTCTTAAATTTTATTATCTCTAATATTCCTATTCTTGGGACTGTGTATACCGCATTCACTTTACTTGAAAGTATATTCAACGGAACCTATCCCGCTTGTACTGCTATGACTGCCTTAGCGCCTGAATTATTTGAATTGGCTTCTTTGATTAAAACTATTTTATCAGCACCCTCTTCTGCATTTAAAGTGAATTTTTCACCGTATGGTCTCTTATCAAGAGAAAAACAAGCAATCCTTAATGCATTAAATCCACATGTATCCGTAGGATTAACGGTAACTTAGTTTGCCTTTATTATTTGAATACTATATAATTGACTTATTGGCGTGTAGCTCAGCGGTAGAGCTAGTGACTGTTAATCACTCGGTCGTTGGTTCGATCCCAACCTCGCCAGCCATTTTCGAGAATCAATATGAAATATGCCGAACAATTTGAGGTCGGGAATATTGCTCATGAAGAATTTAAACGAATAGCCAAGTCAAAAGGTTATTCTGTTAAAGACTCTTCTAAAGAGCAAGATATCTATGATCATATTGATATGTTCATATCTAAATCGGATGTGATCGTTTCTCTTGATATCAAAGCAATGAAAAAATTATCAAGATCTGATTCGACATCACAAGATAGATATGTTTATGTTGAATTTAAGAATGTTTTAGGTAGAGAAGGTTGGCTCTACGGTAAAGCAGACTGTATTGTGTTCGAGACTAAAAAATCATTTATTATAGTTGGCCGAAAAAATCTCGCTAAATACTGCGAACAATCGGTTGAAAAGAAATTTGTAAAAAATGCTTATGATGCTGCGTATAAATTATATACGAGACAAGGCAGGAAAGATTTGATTTCTTTGATTGAATTAAATAAAATACCCGACACGTTAGTTTGGTATAAATGATTTTCGGGGGTTTAGCTCATTTGGTAGAGCGCCAGCTTTGCAAGCTGGATGTGATCGGTTCGAATCCGATAACCTCCACAATTTAGGAAACTACCATGCATCATTTCAAGTTGTATGAAAACGGAAATATCTTCGGGAAGATTTATACTTTCCCGAAGCGAGGGCTTGGACTCGCAATGCATAGCCATCAAGCTGACAGTTATCATAATGTTATTATCTTATCGGGTAGTGCTGAGATTTATGGGCCAAATAAAGAATGGTCGCAAATTGCCACTGCGGGACAAATTATAGATTTTCCCGATGAGCGATATCAGACACATGAGATTGCTGCGTTAGAGGATAACACAGTAATCATTAACATCTATCTCAACGGTCGCTCAGCATTCGATGATGATTGCGGGAGAAGAATTAAAATTCCATTACCACCAGGGATGCAACATGATCCACCACCTAAAGAGGGTTGGGTAGATCATCCAATAACTATTCCTCTTGATCCCACTCCTAGTGCTATTGTTATATGAACAAGTATCTTATTCGTTTTAATAAGAGTAAAGGACAACCCAATCGCGGTACGGTTGATCACGCTTGGCGCGTTTTTGAAAATAATGTAGAATACATTTTTAAGCATGTTGATATAAGAGTTCCCTGCAAAGATGAGGTATCAAAAAATGGAGCGGGGTCTGATGATTGGAATATTGCCTGTGAGGGCTATATGACCATTGACAAAGAAACGTCAACTGCTATAATAGAAAATAAAATATCTTTGAAAAGTAACTCTAATGTTAAAAATTGATGGATTTGATGACGCTATTATTGGCGTCGGCTATCGTTGCGGACAAGAAGAAATTCTTGTTTATGATAGAGATAAGATTATTAATATTATAATGGAAAATTCTGAATCAAGTTATGAAGAAGCGGAAGAATATCTTTCATTTAATATTGAAGGTGCGTGGATGGGAGAAGATACCCCAATTATCGTACAGAAATTTGACAAACAGGACTTAATGGTTTATATTAATAAAGACGGGTGAGCGCCAGAGTTGGAGAGCTGGATCAGACTGTAAATCTGACGTCATCGACTGAGTAGGTTCGAATCTTACTTCACCCACCATTTTGTGTCAGCGAGTGAGAGTGTATTGGAGAGCTTTAACCCATTAACATGAATAATGTGAAGGGGCATCTTTATGTAGGTTCGAATCCTACCTGACACACCGAATCCATGGGACCATAGCTCAGCGGTAGAGCAATCGGCTTTTAACCGATTGGCCCAGGGTTCAAATCCCTGTGGTCCCACCAAGTTTTAATTTGACTAACAGGTGGATATACATTATAATTGTTTAAACTTTACGCGCTGCCTAGTCAGCAGCTAGTGTGACCCGCATGATGAAGTGCTGTGACAGGTACGGGTGGTTTGAGAACAGCGTAGATTCTGTGAAGATGAGCGTCAATGGTCTCCAGTAGAAATACTGCCGTCTAACCGAACGGACGTTAGCACACGATAGTCTCTCTAGGTTGTGAAGCGGGTGGAAGGTTGTAGATTGAGAGTCTACACTATGAATTACCGCCACTAGAGAGAAGCAACTTTTTTATCCCCGATAGCTCTAGCGAGCGGCGAACCCTTATACAGTTCGGAGATCTGCCAGATTAGCGGAAACGGGAAGGAGCATAACCTTCATCGGGGACCACCTATATAGAATACCCGTTGGGTGTGAACAACGGCATTTTATATTTTCGTTATGTTTATTTGAGCGTGTTTAACTTTAAAGGAAATACTATGAAGAATGTTATTGTAAGTTTGGCTGCTGTCGCAGCTTTGGTGTCGAGCGTTAGTTTCGCAGACGATGTTTCATTGGGTGCTCATGTGGGTTCTAATGATCAGCGTTACTACGATGTTGGCGTTTCGCATGATCTTGGTGCTTCTGTTGTTCTCGGCGGTCGCGTTGAAACTCAGCAGGTAGCCCATAACAGTGTGCTTAACACATTATATTCTGCAAATCTAGGATACAAGGTTGCTGCTCCACTTGGCTTCAACTTAGTTCCAGCAGTAGAATATGGCACCATCTTGGCTCCATCGTCGAAGAACACTCAGTTCTTTGGTGCTGGTGTCAGCGTAGATCATGGGGTCTATGGGCCAGTTAGCGTTTCGGTGGCGTATCGCTATCGTAGTTCTTTTGGTGACAACCCAGTTGTTGCTGAGAATCGCGAAACCGCAGCAGTTAGCTGGGCACTCGATGCCAATAATGTAGTAAGTGTCGTCGGCCACACTTATTCTGGCAATGAAACTCTCTCTAAGGTTCTTGGTGTAAATTACACGCACCGTTTCTGAAACCTCTGATGAGTCCGTGAAAGTCGGACGAAACTTGCCTTCCCTAAATAGTGGAGGCAAGTCAGGTTGGATAAAATGAGAAAAACAATAATAGCGTCACTTTTATTGCTCACTTCTTGTGCAACAATAAAAGATGAGTGTACCGTTCTTAATGGATGTAAGTTTGAGAGCGGAAATACTCTAGTTGTATATCCATCTTGTGATTTTACTGGTGTTATCATTACTAATTTCACTGATGTTTCCCCAGAATTAATATTTGAGAACTGTCAAATTATTAAGTTTAAATATAAATTTAATTACGGATATTAGCACAGTTTGGTAGTGCGTCTGGTTTGGGACCAGAAGGTCGCAGGTTCAAATCCTGCATATCCGACCATCTAGTAATTAAAATTTAATAGTTCGGTAATATATTTCTCTACTAAATACGGTATATCCCACCCATATATAAGATAATGGAGTTTTACCGAAATGCGCCCAGATCTCCTCCACGTTGTTGCTGTAGTCTCTAATCCTCGTCGTTATAAAAAGCGTTACGCTCACTTTGAAAAATTTATTACGCATATGGTGCAGAGTGGTGTTCAACTCCATGTTGTTGAGTGCGCTTTCGGGGAAAGACCTCATTATCTCGCTGATAAAATTCCAGAAGGTGTAGACTACATTCCAGTTCGCACTAAGCATGAACTTTGGATGAAAGAGAATTTAATCAATGTGGGTGTTTCTAAGTTACCAGAAGATTGGAAGTACGTCGCTTGGATTGATGGTGATGTTCAATTTTTCCGTCCCGATTGGGCAGAAGAAACAGTGCATATGTTACAGCACCACCCAATCGTCCAGCTATTTTCTCACATCGTAGATACTGGTCCTAATTATGAAGTTGTTTATGATTCAAACAATGAATCGAAAATTCACATGGGATTCGCACACCAGTATATACAAGATGCCATGATGCCAGAAGATCAAGCATATAACAGTAAATATTTTTGGCATCCAGGATATGCTTGGGCTTGCACTAGAGAAGCATGGAATATTATGGGTGGGTTGATTGATAAATCAATTTGTGGCGCTGGCGACCATCAAATGGCTTGGTCTTTAATTGGACAATCAGTTAAGTCTTTACACCCCAAGATGCCTAAAGAATACAATGATTATGTTAGAACTTGGGAGAAAAATTCCAGAGCAATCCATAATCAGATAGGATATGTTCCAGGTGTTATTTTACATCATTGGCACGGCAAGCGAACCAACAGAAGATATCGTGAGCGTTGGAATATTTTGATCGACGCTAAGTATAATCCAATGACTGATGTGAAGTATGACAGTCAGGGTGTTCTTCAGTTGCAGGAAACTAATTCTAAACTGATGAGAGATTTACAGTTTTATTTTCAGCAACGCAATGAAGATGGAATTGATGTTGAGTGATCATATATATACTAGTGTGATTTAATTTTATTTAAGGAGATTTACTATGTCAGAGTTTTCAAAGTTAGTTAATTCCGTTGAAGATTGGTTCGTCGCCAACCCAGTCGGAAAAATGATTCAGGATGATATTAATCTAGCAATCGCTGAGCTTGAGGCTGTCACTCTTGCTGATCTAGAAAACATTGTTAAGCTTGTTGGTGTCACCGTTCTTGGAAGTCTCGTTGCTTCTGGTGGCGCAACTCCAGCTGCTGTTGCCTCAGCTATTGAAGCGGGTATTGCCGCTGCTATTCCAGCATTCAAGACAGCGGGTGCTGATATTACAACTAAGACTGTTAATACTCTTGTAACAACCGTTGTTAATCAATTGGGCGACACCGCTGCTACATTGGCTGTTCCAGCTGTTAAATAATAGGTGATTTATGGATGCTATTTTCGGCGCATTTAAATCAAAAACAGTTTGGTTCGCTTTACTTCTTGCTGTTTTAACGTGGGCACAAACTACACTTAATGGTGCTGGTCTGACCTCCGAACAACTAGCAATAGTAGGACCTATTGTTAGTGCTCTTATTGTCTGGTTAAGATCACTAACCTCAGTGCCGCTCTCGCAGAAATAATACATACTCGATAGTATGGAAGGTCAGTTAGAAGATTCTTCTGACCTTTTTTATCTTTTAAAGGCGGGATTCGTATAGTGGTAATACCTTAGCCTTCCAAGCTAAAGCTGACAGTTCGATTCTGTTATCCCGCTCCACTTTCAATAGGAAAATTATAATGTCAGCAATTAAAATTTCAATTATTAACGCATGTTCCGTTTTAACTGATGATCAAGTTCGTCCAGTTGTTACTGCATTACAAACTCAAGTAACTCGCGATTTTGCTCCAGTTTGGGGAATCGACGCTAGATTAGTTTTCGTGCCGAAGGGACATAAGCCCGACCCACATACTTGGTGGTTGGTGCTTTTGGATGATAGCGATCAAGCTGGCGCATTAGGTTATCATGATCTAACTCCAACGGGACTACCTATTTCTAAAGTTTTCGCTAAAACTGATATAGACTATAAGATGCAGTGGTCTGTTACTGCAAGTCATGAGCTATTAGAAATGTTGGCAGATCCCGAAGTTAATTTGACCGCTTTCGTTCAAACTGGCGAAACTGCTGGATACATGTATGCGTTTGAGATGTGCGATCCAGTAGAAGATGATTCATTCGGATATGACATCAACGGTGTTAAAGTTTCTGATTTTATTTTGCCTTCTTATTTTCAGCCAAGAATCCCAACTAAGAAATGGGACTTTTGTGGACATTTAACCAGCGGTGTGCCATCAATGCTCAGCGGCGGTTATTTGAGTCAATTTGCTGTTGGTATTGATGGCGTAGCTTCTGGTTGGTCACAAATTACAGCTAATAAACTTGCTGATGGTGTTGAAGTTTCAACACGCGCCACTCGTGATGTCTTACCTTTTTGTTCTAGAAAATATAAGAGAACTAATAAGGGTAAGTGATTGATTTAATTGGTAAAAAAATAACTTTACTTTTAGAGTATATTACTATAAAATAGTCTCATGAGTTTAGCTTATGTCTCGATAGCTCAGCTGGATAGAGCACGAACCTTCTAAGTTCGTGGTCGGGGGTTCGAATCCCTCTCGGGACGCCAATTTGATTGCCTCTTTAGCACAGCAGGTAGTGCACCTGATTTGTAATCAGGGGGTCGGGAGTTCGAACCTCTCAGGAGGCACCAGTTTAAGGATTAAATTAATATTTTTTTGATTTATAATGCTCCCATCGTCTAACGGTTAGGACATCGCCCTTTCACGGCGGTAATAGGGATTCGAATTCCCTTGGGAGCGCCAATTGAAAACGTTAACTTATTAACATTTTTTTTATTTTTATTTTGATAAGTAACAAGTTGGTTGTTTGTTATTACCAAAGGAGTTTATTAGTATGTTTCTAAAGAAAGTTTGTTTTATAATCGGATTGAGTTTTTTAACTCATCAAGCATTCGCACTTTGTCCCTCGCCAGACACTATCACCACTGCTCAAACACCTAATATTATTCTTGAACCTTGTGGTATTATAGCAGGTCCTGGTGGCTCAACTTCATATTCGTCTGGCATTACACCCGACCCGACCGCTAGTGTTGATTTCCCTATTACTGAAGTTTTGGTTCCAGCTGATCGGATTATATCAGGTTGGGATAAAGACTATAGTAAAATACCCGCTTCGTCGAATTACTATTTAAGGCTTGAGTTTAATGACAGCTTAACTAAATTATTACCACAGTACATTGCCTCGTATCCATCCCTGAGTAGATGTCAATCTGATTCTGCGTTGATATTGGGAGCTTACCCGAAATTCTATAAAGCATTTGGTATTATTACAGCAACATGTATTGCAACTCCAAATAGTCGTTCAGGTCCAACATCAGGCTCAGGTCAAAAACCGTAAGGAGAACTATTATGAAAAAATTAATCGCTCTATTTTCTATTTTATTAGCAAGCTCTTCATTTGCTTCATCAGTTTATCCGTTAATCTACCCAACGCAACCAGCAACGTGGTTAGCAAGCCCGACTGCTAGTCCAGTATATTACGATGCAGATGTTGTGCAAACTTATTGTTCAGCATCTGGTTTCGCTACAACAAACACAGTCAGAGGTATTTGCTCATATAAGCACCAGAATATTGGTTCTGTTAAAACTGAATTTTATAATGTGACTTGGGATCTGACTGGAAATCCAACTTTAGGAACTCAGTGTGGTCATACAGATTCATCTAGTGTATCATTAACTTGGTTAGTATCTTCTGCTTGTGTCGTTAGACCAGTAACTCAAAAGGGCACTGCGGTTATTATCACACCATTGAATACATCAGCGTATTATACTGCCACAAATACTAATGGCGTTGAGTTGGTTTATGCTTTTTTTGATTTCTTGTATACCCCATGAACGAGGTTAATATATACTAGAGTTATTTGTTATTAGGAGTTTATTATGAGTAAGAAAATATTTGATCCACGAACCCTTTTAGGGCAAGATTTGATTCAAGCTTCAGGTGAAGCATTCATGAATCAAACACACTCGATTCGTGTCATTCGAACCGATGGCAAGGAATCTGTATTTGATGAAGAAGAGTTAGCTAAACAAGATCCCACTTGTTATGATGTTGACGTAAACAAGGGCAAAATCACATTTGTGCACGTTCGCCCTTGGAATGAACA
>Ga0007804_1000398_pt1 | contig 16003 bp, 14 predicted proteins | sample CryBogCBE25Aug07_FD_60367 | JGI IMG/M metagenome (GOLD analysis project Ga0007804, IMG submission 60367) | Freshwater microbial communities from Crystal Bog, Wisconsin, USA - CBE25Aug07 | ecosystem: Environmental > Aquatic > Freshwater > Lake | place: Crystal Bog, Wisconsin, USA | collected... | reverse complement strand
AACCACCCCAGCAGCTCCGATGCCCACTGTTCCCGCAAATCTTGTGATAACTCCCGGTGTGACGACGACTCAGCAACTTCCTACAGCCACAGGAGCTACCTGGTCATTGGCGACAAGCAATTCAACTCAATCAGGCATCACCGTCACACCTACGGGCGCCCTCACAGTTGCACCAGATCAGGCGCCTGGAAAGTATCTTGTTAATTTAGTATCTACCGATTCAACGGGAGCGCAGACGACCCAGGCTGTAACTGTCGTAGTTCCAGGAACGCCGAAGGTAATCATCACAACTTCGCCGTCAGGTATTCCAGTAGTTGCTGTGACCGATCCAGTTGATGACGCGCCGAAGTTGGCCGTTGTTTCAACGGATAAAGGTGTTGGCGCGATGATTTCGAGTACGGGAGCAGTTTTGGTTACTGACCCAACGTTCTCTGGAAATCTCAATGTTCAATTGAAAGCCTCGAATCAATACGGTTTAAGCGCAACCGCGGTAGTAAAGGTCACAGTCAATCCAACTGATGTAACGGATGTCGCAGCAAATGTCTCAACTAATTCGGTGCAGACGAAAGAGAATGCACTGGCAAAGACCGAGACGGTTGTAACGTGGCAGCCTGCACAAAATGCGACCTCCTATCAAGTCAAAGTCGATGGAAAAGTTGTTGGTGAGACGACAGGTTCGACGTTGAGCGTCGCCAATGTCTATGGCCCATCACACCAGGTTGAAGTTGTGCCGCTTGGAAATGATGGAACGGTAGGAAACCCAATCGCTACTCAAATTCCTGTGAAGAGTGTTGCAGTTGGGTCACTCACCTTCGCTGGAACTACTGTCACTTTGACCAAGGGACAGAAGAAGGTTCTTGCCACCCTGGCAAAACAGGTCGAGGCAAATGGAATCACCACAATTACCTTGAAGGGCATCATTAATTCCGTTGGCCTTGGCACATCCAACAAGGCGTTAGCCACTCAGAGGGCGACCGCTATCAAGACCTTCCTTCAGAGCAAAGTCTCAGGAACAGGGATCAAATTCGTGGTAACGGCAACGAAAAAGGCGACCACTACAGTGAAATCCAAGTTAATAAATAGAGTGGATGTCGTTGTCAGGTAATCGTTATAAAGAAAAGTTCTCGTTAGACCAGTTTCTATGTCAGAATCGCAAGGTGCGCTTCTCGTTTGTGGGCCTTGCGGTTCTAGCATCATTGGTTGTGGGCAGCTCTGCCGCTATCGGCGACGGTTCCATAGTCCCCGCAGCTCCCCAGCCAACCAGTACAACCTCCAGCACTCTCACCGTAAGCCCTGCGACGCCAGCTCTATCGACACCCATTCAGCCATACCAATTCCCGGCATTGGTAGATACCCCGGTTCCTGATGAGCTGACAGATCTCTTAGAGAGCGCCCCAACCGATCTACCGAAACCTTATAAAGACCGATGCCACGTGCAACAAAATCTCACTGCGACAGCAGCATCATGTCTTTACGGCAATCTCACATCGAATAAGACGATTGTGCTCTTCGGCGATAGCCACGCATTAAGTTGGTTTCCAGCATTTGAAAAGTTAGCGACTCTCAAAAAGTGGCGATTGCTCTCATTAACAATGTCATCGTGTTGGCCAGCATCTATTCCAGCGTGGAACTCCACCACTCAGATGCTGATGAACAATTGTGCAATCTGGCGTAAAGGCGCTCTCAAGAAGATTGCCCAAGTCCAGCCGTACATCACCTTTGTCACGGGAACTCGCGGCTTTTCAACGGTGAATGACACTGGGACAGTACTCACGGGTGATGCGCGTACGGCGGCGTGGCAGACGGGAATGAAAACGACTCTCACTTTAATTAAGCGAGCGTCACAAAATACATTTTTGATTAGTGATGCCCCACAATCAACAGCCCAATATCCAGATTGCCTGGAAGGCTCACTCGGCAGCGTGCTCGCGTGCGCGACGCCGACTAGCAAGGCAATCGATGTTGGTTGGTTAACAACAGAGCGAAATCTTGCCGCAGCACTTAACGTTTATTGGATAAATCCGACGACGTGGATATGTAACACAGAACCTTGCAGTCCCATCGGCAATGATGCGATTATCTATCGTGATGGTGGCCATCTCACTTCGGCATTTGCCGCGACCCTAGAGCGACCACTGTGGTCAGCGGTCTCAAAGTTATTAGCTCACTAAACCCTTATTTCTTATATTCTTCAGCGATTGAGCGGCCTTTGGGCGCTGCACCACTGCTTTGTGCAGGAGCAATATCTCCGCCCCACAATTGTTGAGTGGTGTGGCTATTTTCACCGGTCAGTTCATCAATCAAGATATTTGCAGCTGCTTTTCCCATTTCGTGTGCGGGAAGACTTACAACCGTTAAGTTGGGATGAATCAAGCTGATCTGATTTCGTGGATTGTTAAGTCCGACCACGGAGATATCGTCGGGTATTCGAACTCCTGCCTGTTGTGCAGCGGAGATAAAACCTAAGGTCATCAGATCAGCAAGACCGATCACACCGGTAACTCTGCTAGCTGTACTCAGCCCTTCGAAAGTTTTAAATGATTCGAAGCCACCATCGATCGAGTTGGTCTTGGTGATGACCTCGATACCAATCCCGAGTTTCTTCGCCTCGCTCTTCATTGCAACGGTGAATCGCTCATCGACCGAGACGAGATGGCCAGCGACCTCACGGCTATGCGTCAAGACAGCAATCCTCTGGTGCCCGAGTTCTTGCAGGTATTCGAGACTAATTCGGGCGGATCCTTCGAAGTCTCGATCCACATATTTGAATTTCTCGGGTCGTGCGGTACGTCCAATCATCACAAAAGGAATCTCAGCCTTGGTCAGTGAGTTGACCCGTTCATCTTCATCCAAGATCTCCATAAGGATTACGCCCGAGACAAGACCAGTCTTATGGAAGCGCAAGATCTCGGTACTCGAGGTATCTTCGCCGGGCCAGACAATGACGTGGAAGTTCCGCTCACGTGCGCCAGCGATAATTCCCTCGACATAGTCCAGGTGGAGGCTTGAGAAGCTGCCGCCATAACTCGGAAAGATCAGGGCGATCGAGTTGGATTTACCACCGGCAAGGACTCCGGCAGCGAAGTGGGGGGTGTAGTTAAGTTTCTCGACCGCGGCCAGGACTCTCTGCCGGGTCTCAGCCTTGATCGAGCGCTGACCGTTGAGGGCATAGCTGACCGTGCTCTCTGAGACCCCAGCCAGGCGTGCGACATCTGCTCGAGTGGCCATTTATAACGATTTCATTACAAAGGCGAAATTCATCTCTACCCCCTAGACCCAGCCTGCACTTTTGCAATACATTACAGGAACTTTTCGACGCGTGTCGAAAAATAAGTATCCCTCTGAAAGGTAATTGATGAAACTCAAGTCAAAGAGCTTGCTTGCTTCGCTATGCGCAGCAGCAGTGATGGTTACCGGCGGAGCAGTTGTTGCAACAACTTCCGCTTCAGCTGCAACATCAGCGTGCGCTGGCGTAGGCAACTATGCAAAGCAACCTGGTAAGACAGTTGAAATTATGAACTCAGTTGTCGGTCTCGAGAACTCAAAGTATGTTGCTGCACTTATTCCTTTCGAAGATTGCACAGGAATTACAGTTAACTGGAATGGTTCAAACGATTTCGAAGCACAGCTTCCAGTTCGCGTACAGGGCGGCACAGCTCCTGATATCGCAATGATCCCACAGCCAGGTCTTTTGCAGGCAATGGTTGCTACCGGCAAGGTAGTTAAGGCTCCTGCACAGACACTTGCTAACGTCAACAAGTATTGGTCTGCAGGTTGGAAGGGTTACGGCACAGTTAACGGTGTCTTCTACGCTGCTCCAAACTCAGCAAACAACAAGTCACTCGTCTGGTACTCACCAAAGCAGTTCAAGAAGAACGGTTACACCGTTCCAACAACATGGGCTCAGATGATTGCACTTTCAGACAAGATGGCTGCTAAGAAGCAGATCGCATGGTGTGGCGGACTCGGTTCCGGTACAGCAACAGGATGGCCTGGAACAGACTGGCTCGAAGAGATTGTTCTTCGTACCCAAGGTGCTTCAGTCTATTCAGACTGGATCTCACACAAGGTCAAGTTCTCTGATCCTCAGATCATCGCTGCTTTCAACCAGGTTGCATCATGGATGAAGAATCCAAAGTATGTTGGAAACGTTAGCGCTATCGCTACAACAACATTCCAGAATGCTGGAATGGGTATCCCAACAGGCAAGTGCAACATGCTTCAGCAGGCTTCTTTCTATGCTGCTCAGTACCCAGCAAATGTAAAGGTCTCACCAACAGGTGACGTTTGGGCTTACTACCTCCCAGGCATCAACCCAGCAGTTAAGACCCCTGTAGAAGGCGGCGGAGAGTTCTTCGCAGCATTCAACAGCAACGCTGCTACACAGGAAGTTCAGAACTACCTATCTTCACCACAGTGGGCAATCCAGCGCATTAAGTCAGCTGGCCCTGGTGGCGGATGGCTCTCAGCTAACAACGGTGTCCCAGCATCTACCTACACAAATCAGCTTGATGCATTGTCAGCAAAGTACCTCTCTGACAAGAACTCAACATTCGTGTTCGATGCTTCAGATGCAATGCCAGCAGCTGTCGGTGCTGGTGCTGAGTGGACAGAGCTCACAAACTGGTTCACCGGTAAGTCAACTGCAGATGTAGCTGCTGCAATTGATGCCGCATGGCCAACTAACTAATTACGAGATCAACTCACGTAATTAGTTACTGAAGTTAGTAATCGGATGGCGGGAATTGGTTTCCAATTCCCGCCATTCACATTTAGAATTCCAGTGTCAAGCAGAGAGGAGTGGTAGTGCACCACGCATCATTTTGGAGTGACAATCTGCCGAAGATTGAGCAGACGCTCGGTGCCATCGCAATCTTCTTCGCGGTACTTGGAGCAATTTTTTATCTCGCTGGCAAAGTGAATGGCCGCGCAGCTCGCCCACTCGCCTCACTCATCTTTCTCGGACCAGCTCTCCTCCTGCTGCTTGTAGGACTTATCGTTCCCGCAGCAAAGACCATACTTTTCTCATTTAAAGATGCGTACTCGATGAAGTACGTCGGCTTCAAGAATTACAAATGGATTATTCAAGATCCAGAGATTCACAAAGTTATTTGGAATACCCTCATCTGGATTCTCGTCACACCTTTCGCAACTACCGCTCTTGGTCTCCTTCTCGCCATCATGCTCAACCGCATGAAGCGTGAATCGCTACCAAAGTCACTTCTCTTTATGCCGATGGCGATCTCCTTCGTAGGCGCCTCGATCATCTGGCAGTTCGTCTATAACTACGCCCCTGAGGGTCAGCCACAGACCGGCTTACTGAGCGCCATCGCCCGAACCCTCGGCTTCACCCCGCCGAACTGGATCCTGAGCCAGCCGCTCAACACCTTCCTTTTGATGGTCATCTTCGTCTGGGTAGAGACCGGTTTTGCCATGGTTATCCTCTCGGCCGCCATCAAGGGCGTCCCTGACGACATCATGGAGGCCTCAGCGCTCGATGGGGCGACCGGCTGGAAGCTCTTCCGCGGAATTACCTTCCCAATGGTCCGAGGAACCTTCATCGTGGTCTTCGCGACCATGGTCGTTACCTCGCTCAAACTCTTCGATATCGTCCGAACGGTGACCGGTGGAAATTTCGGTACCAGCGTCATCTCGAATGAGATGTACTCCCAGATCTTCGTCAGATTTAATACCGGACGTGGATCGGCGCTCGCCGTCATTCTCTTTATCTTGGTGACGCCTATCTTGGTCTACAACATACGCAATCTTCGTAGGGAGCGGTCAATCTCATGAGTACTAAAGTCGCTGAACATACTCCTGGCCGCAAACTCTTCTCGAGCAAGATTGCAGCGACCGTTGTCTGGACTATCACCATCCTCTGGACAATTCCAACCTTTGGTCTCTTTGTAACCTCCTTCCGCCCTAAGGGCGATGTCTTTCTTACTGGTTGGTGGCATATCTTCACTAGCCCACACTTCACGCTCTCGAATTATGATTCAGTGCTCTTTGGTAAGGGCGATGCAGGTAGCGTCGGTGGAGTTATTCCTTACTTCTTAAACTCACTCGCGATTACCGTTCCCGCAGTTATCTTCCCGGTCGTTATCGCGACGATGGCTGCATATAGCTTGGCATGGATTCGATTCAGAGGAAGCGATGCTCTCTTCTTCTTTATCTTTGCACTACAAATTGTGCCAATCCAGATGTCGCTCATTCCTTTGTTGCAACTCTTTACCGGCGGAGCACATATTGGATCGCTGACCTTGATTCCGAGATTAGGAATTGCTGGAAAACTTGCCGGCATCTGGTTGCCTCACACCATGTTTGCGCTGCCACTTGCTATCTATCTCTTGCACAACTTCATCTCATCACTTCCACGCGATTTGATGGAGGCCGCATTTGTTGATGGTGCAAACCACTTCATGGTCTTCCGTCGTATCGTTCTTCCGCTATCGGTGCCAGCTATTGCGGCATTCGGAATCTTCCAATTCCTCTGGGTATGGAATGACCTGCTGGTCGCGCTGACCTTCTCTGCGGGCACCCAAAATATCTCACCAATCAATGCGAAATTGGCCTCTTTGGTGGGGCAATGGGGCGCGCACTGGGAGATTCTGACAGCGGGAGCCTTCGTCACAATCGCTGTTCCGCTGGTCGTCTTCTTCTCGCTCCAGCGCTACTTTGTCCGTGGACTGCTTGCTGGATCGGTTAAGTAAACCGTTCCTGTAGCTCGCTTAGCGTTGTAACCAGACCGTCGTATGCGATGGAAGGACCAACTTCCCATCGCTCAACTCTGGTCCGTCAAAGGAGCTGAGCAAGATCGAAGTTCCTGTTACTGCAATCTCTAGATCGTTATCCGTCGCATTAACAACTACCTCAAGACCAGGTTCGCGCGTGAAGTGCATTGTGCCGCGTGGTGAATCAATCCAGGTAATCTCTCCTTCACCGCCAAGAGCAGGATGCGAGTGGCGAAGTGCGAGACTCTTTCGATAGAGCTCGAGGCTGCCATCGAGGAGACCAGTAAGCGAATCAGCAGCGTAGGGCTTCCAATCGGCAGGTTGTGGCAGCCATGGCTTACCGGTACCAAATCCGTAGTTGGCAGAGTCTGCCTCCCAAGGAATCGGAACGCGACACATATCGCGACCTTTATCTTTTCCGCCCGAGCGGAAGAATGCTGGATCCTGTCGAACTTCATCAGGGAGATCGGCATTTGGAAGTCCAAGCTCTTCACCTTGGTAGATATAGATTCCTCCGGGCAGAGAATGCGTCACCATCGCGAGCGCGCGCGCCTTCTTTGCACTGCTAAGTCGTGAGACAACGCGAGACGAGTCGTGATTACAGAGCACCCATGTCGCAGGAGCACCAACCTCTTTGAGTTCAGCGAGAGTGCGCTTGATTGCCACACTCATAACTTCGGCATCCCACTCAATCATGAGGAAGTCAAAGTTAAAGATCTGGTGCAACTCATCCTTTCGGACATAACGTGCACCGCGCTCAGATGGATAGACCCAGGCCTCGGCAACGCTCATGCGATCGCCGGTGTACGAATCCATGATGGAGCGCCACTTCCGATAAATCTCGTGGACACCTTCACGGTCAAAGAATGGGATATTTGAGAGGTATTTGGCCCGCGTCTCTTTATCCATATCGAGGTAATCGAGGCGGAGGGCATTGGTCAGCCCGGCAGGGTCATAATGGTCGACGAGGATTTCATCCTTCGCACAGCCATGCGCCACATCGATGCGGAATCCATCAACGCCGAGATCGAGCCAGAAGCGAAGGGTCTTCTCGAAATCCTCCATGACTTCTGGGTTATCCCAATTTAAATCAGGTTGCGATGAGTCAAAGAGGTGGAGATACCACTGGCCATCTGGCAATTGCGTCCAGGCCGGACCGCCGAAGATGGAGTTCCAGTTATTGGGTGGTGTCGACCCATCCTCACCGCGGCCGTCGTAGAAGTGGAAGCGGGATCGCTCTGGCGAACCCTTAGGTGATGCGACCGCTGCCTTGAACCAGGCATGTTCTGATGAGAAGTGGTTAGGGACGATATCGGCGATAAAGCGAATGCCATGCTTGTGAGCTTGATCAATTAACTCTTGCGCATCTGCCAAGGTTCCAAATCGTGGATCCACATCGCGTGGGTCAGCGACATCGTAGCCACCATCTTTATTAGGCGAGCGATAGAAGGGGCTGAGCCAGATTGCATCGATGCCAAGTGATTGCAGGTAGGGAAGCTTTTCAATGACGCCCCGGAGGTCTCCCTCGCCATCGCCATTGGAATCTTTGAAGGAGCGCGGATAGACCTGGTAAATCGCGGCGTCACGCCACCAAACTTCAGATTTCATAGTTAATCTTAACTCATGAAGAGTTTTCCAACGGGTTTTATCTGGGGCGCAGCAACAGCCGCTTATCAAATTGAAGGCGCAGCGCAGGAAGATGGTCGCGGGTTATCCATCTGGGATACCTTCAGCAAAATTGAAGGTAATGTTCTGAATGGTGATAACGGTGACGTAGCCTGCGATCACTATCACCGTTGGCACGATGATATTGAGCATATGAAGCGAATCGGCTTGAAGGGCTACCGCCTCTCATTCTCGTGGTCACGTCTCTTCCCAGCAGGCGACTCCACCCGCGAACCACGCGGTTTTGCCTTCTATGACGCCCTGATTGATGGACTTTTAGCCGCCGGCATTGAGCCGCTCGTCACCCTGTACCACTGGGACTTGCCGCAGGCCTTGGAAGATAAAGGTGGTTGGCGAAATCGCGAGACCATTACTGCCTTTGGTGAATATGCGGCAGCGGTCGCCGAACATTTTGGCGATCGCGTCAAGAAGATTGCAACGATCAACGAGCCCTGGTGTGTGGCGTGGCTCGGACATGGCTTAGGAGTTCATGCTCCTGGCATTAAAGATCGAAGCACCGCATTTATCGTTGCGCATCACACGGTGGTTGCACATGGTGTTGCTGCTCGCAGAATCAAAGAGGTGCGACCAGATATCTTGGTAGGACCAGTTCTCAATCAGGCGAACTATCCAGCAGATGATGTGAACAATCCGGAACTTGCTCGCGCATCAGAGATTCTCGACGCAGCTCAGAACCGCTGGTGGATGAGCGCAATCTTCGAAGGAAAGTATCCAGAGATTCTTCATTCCGAATTTGGTTCCGAGTTTGAGAGTGCGATATCGCCAGGCGATATGGAGATCGCTCAATTCACAAATGATTTCATCGCACTCAATTATTACTTCGATACTCGAGTGGGATTGGCGGATAAGGCAAACCCGGTTGCCTTTGATAATTCGGCGCTACTTGGTTTGCAAATTGACACGATGCCTCGTGGCGAATTAACGGATATGGGATGGCCAATCACGCCGAGCGGGCTATCGAACCTACTCATTCGTTGGCACAAGCAGTACGGAGCACAACTTCCTCCATTCGCTATTGCGGAGAACGGTGTCGCGTACGGCGATGGCCCCGACGGTAATGGTGTAGTGGCTGATACCCGTCGAATCGATTACCTACAGAAGCACCTCAGCGCACTTCATGATGCAATCGCCGAGGGAGTTAATGTGATCGCTTACTACCAATGGTCATTGATGGATAATTTCGAATGGTCCCTTGGCTACTCCAAGCGATTTGGCATCATTCACGTGGATTACCAGACCCAGAAGCGGACCCTCAAAAACTCAGCGCTCTGGTACTCGGGTGTCATTGCGGCAAATGGGCTCTAAGCCCAATCCTTCTCACCGTGAGGTCCCCGTAGTACGCTTGCGACGCCTTTAAGACCCAACCGCCCGAGGAGCCATCCGTGGAGAATATCGAAGCATTTAACAACCACCTTCCAGTCAAAGTCCGCTTTGGTGAAGGGCGGGCTCTCACCTTGCCGGATGTTCTCGCAGAGGTAGGCGCAAGCAAAGTCTTCTTGATGGTTGATGAGGGGATTGAGAAATTTAATCCCGCTGCTAAGGCAGGTATGGATAAATTGGCGAGTGCCCCTGGAATCACCGTCACGACATTTGAGAAGCCAGCCGGCGAGCCAACCATCGCAATGGTGGATGACGCAACCAAGGCGCTCGTCGCAAGTGGTGCCGAGGCGGTTGTTGCGCTCGGTGGTGGATCTGTCATCGATACCGCGAAGGCTGCACGCCTGTGTGCACAACTTGGATTGACCTTCCGTGAATTTCAAGCCCAGAAGCCTGCCTATCCAGATCCCAAGATTGCGTTAATTGCGATGCCAACCTCTGCTGGAACTGGTTCAGAGGTATCGGGTGGCTCAGTCATCTCAGATCCAGAAGCCGGCCGCAAGGCTGGAATCGCAAATGGTCTGCTCCGCGCGCAAGTAGCCATTGTTGATCCAGTACTCACCTATTCAATGCCGCCGTCAATGACGGCAAATACGGGAATTGATGCGCTCGCTCAAGCAATCGCAGGAATCATTGCCAAGTGCAGTACGCCAATTGGTGATGCAATTGGATATGAAGCGATTCGGATGATGACCCCGGCGATCGTTGCCGCATTTAAAGATGGAAATGATAAATCTGCTCGTGCAGGTATGGCAGCTGGTTCCATGATGGCCGGCCTCACGATGAATATCTCGGATTGCACCGCTGAACATTCACTCGGCCAAGCGATTGGTGGATTGAAGCATGTGCCACACGGCCTCACCATCGGACTCGTACTCGTTGAGACCCTCACTCGTGAGGCGAAGGTAGTTCCAGCAAAGATGGAGCGGATCGCCGATGCGATGGGTGTCCCAGAGGATGGAACAAAGGATGGATCTCGCGCGGTCAATGCGGTTCGAAAGATTTTGGCAGAGTTGCAATTCCCAGTGCTCTCAAGCCTTGGCTTTGTCGAATCAGATATCGATAACCTCGCCGATATTGCGCTTGAAGACTTCTTTATTACTCAGGCACCAACCCCATGGAGCAAGGCAGAGGTTGTTGAGGCCTTTATGTCCGCGTTAAATCTGAAGGAGCGCGTCGCGTAAGTACGCGAAGTTAGGCTGGCGTAATTAGGCGCTGATGAGTTGGTCGAGGATGGAGTGAACGCGCTCGGTGAGCACTCGTCCACGGAATGGCTTCACCAAGTAGGAATCTGCACCAAGAGCGAGAGCATAAGCAATATCTTCAACCGTTGACTTTGAAGTCAGCATGATGACCGGGATTCTGCGCAGCTTTCGGTTTGAGCCCATGCGCATCTCGGTAAGAATATCGAGCCCGGATTGATCTTCAAGAACGATATCTAAAAGCACGAGATCAATATGGTGCTCTTTTAATATTGTGAATGCATCATCGAGATTTGAAGCTGATAAAACCTCGTAACCATCCGCTCGAAGAATTCGCGATTCGAGAGATCGAATATCGTCATTATCTTCTACGACAAGAATTTTCTTCTGGTGCTCTTGCATGATGACGTCACTGTCCCCTTCAAGATCGATATGCCAACGGTGGAAATATTAATGTCGCCTCATCAGCGCAGAACCAAGGTTGCCACAAGATAAATTTCCGAACAAATCTGGATTGCGGAATAGATGCAACGAGTGAAGTTATTGTGGGAAAACGCGAGGTTTCTGCTAGAAAGCATCTTTACTGTTAGCCATGTGAGAACAGTGGGAGAAAGTCGTACAAAGAAGTACGCGAAGTACTTACTTGTTATAACCATTTTTTCTGCTGCGATTGCACCAACAATCCTCACCCGATATTTCGGTTATGGAATCTCACCGATTTTAACGGGAAGCATGAGGCCGTATGCCAATCCAGGTGATCTCTTTATCACTCGGACTACCACAGCAGGAAATCTGAAAGTAGGAGAAGTCGTTGTTCTCAGGGAGCAAGTTACTGGCGTTCTCTACTCTCATCGCATTGTAAATATTGAAAAGAAGGCGAACGGGTTACAAATATCCACAAAGGGCGATGCTAATAAAGGTATCGATCCAGATTTTTACCAGACTGTCCCTTCTGGTCAAGCTGCTCGGGTAATTTTCCGAGTGAGGTGGGTTGGTCGACTGATGGTCTATCTCAGTAGCGCGTCAGGTAGGCAGACATCTTTTGCGTTACTCGTAATGGCCAATGTTCTCTTCTTATTCGTCTATCTATTCCGAAAGCCACTCGGAGAGCTAACAGGTGGAAGAAGCAAGGCAGATATTTACAAAGAACTATATATAGAAGAGCGGAAAAACACAGAGCAGTACCGGGAAATCATCGATCACTTCTACAAACCAGAGACCATCATTATTGATGAGGCACGAGATATGGAGCGCACTAAATGACATTACAGCCCAAGAAGTTCTCACGCGCGATTGGTAGCATGCCAGCGAAAGTTACCATCGTCCTTATAGCCGCCATAGGTGGCGTAGCACTAGTTTCTTCATCTGTCTTCGCGGTCCTGACGGCGACAGCGAGCAATGCAACCCCGCAACAGATCCAGACAGGAACCCTCTCCTTAACGATGGCTCCTGCTAGCACCACGGGAATTACCGCTGGATTTACTACTAACGTCGCCAATATGGCCCCAGGGGATTCCGTCATTCGATTCGTTGATATTACGCAGGGATCATCCCTTGCCGGCATATTACCAACTCTCAAGATCACGCCAACAGCCCCAACAACCCTGACGACAGATCCAGCAAATGGACTTCAAGTCGCTGTCAACGTTTGTTCTGTCGCGTGGAGCAGCACCGGTACCTGTAGTGGTACAACGAACAGTGTATTAGGCGCAACCTCAGTTAACGCACTTGGAAATGCCACAGCTCTTAGCGGAGCTAATTTCGTTACGACTATCGGTGCAGTAAACCATCTACAGGTAATCCTCTCGCTCCCAGCAGGAAGTGAAGTAACCGTGAATGGTGTGCCAACATCGAGCACTGTCCAAGGCATCACCACAAACCTCACTTGGGCATTTGCAGAATCTCTTCGCACAAATACCAACACAGTCTCCTAGTCGATTGAGCGCCCTCGTATCTCCGCAAGGCGCTATGAGGGCTTTGACTATTACTCAATACTGACTGATGGAGTGAAGTTTTATTATGCGATGGAATCTGGACAGGTATGCATCAAGGGCGGCTGGCTCACTTCTCATGAAGTGCGCCATCCTCCTGTGTGCCGTGCTCGGAGCCACTTCGCTCACCACATCCTCGGTCTACGCAACCTTGATAGCAAAGGCCAGAACCACAATCCCACAATCCGTTACGACGGGCACTCTCTCACTCACCATGACTACTGGATTAAATAGCGGAACTACGGATGGATTTATTGCACCGATAGTAAATATGGCCGCGGGCGATGGAGTAGTTCGTTTCGTTGATATCACCTTGGGTGGGTCGTTATCGGGCTCCACGCTCTATTTAGTGGGTACTCCTAGCGAGACTGCAACAAAATTACTTACTGATGTGAACAGTGGACTTCGACTCAGCGTTGAGGAGTGCGATCTTCCATATTCATCATCAGGAAATTGCAGCTCGACGGTTTATAACGATCTTACTTCAACGGCATATGCAACGGTGGGTGGGCGGTTCAGGATCAACACCTATAACTTGACTCCTGGCAGGACTATCTACCTAAAAATTCTATTTCGACTTCCAGGAGGAAACGAATTTGTCCAAGATGGGATGCTCCCCACCGGTTCGCTTCAAGGATTGACGCAAAATATTACCTGGAGTTTTGAAGAGACGGTGGCCAATGGCACATCCATCTCGTAGGAATTTCTTCATCCCTGTTGCGCTGGTAATCATGTCTGCGCTCACTTTAATGTATGGCCAGATCTCAAGACCCGTCTTTGCGCAAAACCAGGCAGGAGCAACTGGCAATCTCAACGTCAGCACTGAGCTCAATTTTCTCAACGCGAATAAAATTTCTGGCGCACCCAGCACGGGACAACCGCTAACCTTGACCGTCACGGCCGGAGTCCCATCCTATTTTTATATCAATGATTTTGGCTCACACACAATTCACAGATTTCACATGATAGTAACTGGTGCAAGCGGGCAATCCATTTCACAGCTCTCAAATTGCCCACCTGGAACGACTTTTACCGGACTCACAACCTGTACTACCGGTCTCAATTCGCGAAATTTCGCAATCCCTCTGATGGATTCCACCATGTATCTTGGCAACGTTTTTCCTCCGGGCTCATCTACACAATGGCTAATCATCTTCGCAAATTCTGGACAAGTAACTATTAGTGTCAGCGACGTTTCATATGAAATTGTTGGCGTTACAACTATTTCCTGACCTTCGACGGGTTATAGGAATGTAACTCTCCGACTCCATCAATCGATGAATAAGCAATGGATGCCACTGTGAAATTGCACGAATCGAACCCATTCACAACATCTCCAGCAAACCAACCACCCATAGCTAAATTGATGATGAGGTAGAACTCCTGATCAAAGGGCCAGGCTTTGCCTACGCTCTCAACTTGGCTGCGATGAATTGCGAAGTACTCAACGTTATCGACGTACCAGGTAATTGAATCGGGTAACCATTCAATTGAATAAGTATGGAATCCACGAGAAAGTTCTTGTGGCATCTGAATCGCACCGGTGATTCCGTCATTTCCACAGTACTCAGGGCCGTGAAGCGTTCCGCGAATTTCATAAGGGCGATTTCCAGCGCCTTCGAAGATATCGATCTCGCCACAATGAGGCCATTGCACCTCGGCGATATTCGCACCCAACATCCAGATTGCAGGCCAACTTCCTCCACCGGTCGGTGCCTGCGCTTCAAAATCGAAGCGCCCGTATTTGAAAGTTACTTTTCCCGCTGTGTGGATCTTGCTGCTGAGCCACTCTGCTTTTCCGTAGTAAGCAACGGGAGCGCCGTCAGGATTGGCCTTCACTGCGGTCAGAGTGAGACCGCCACCAACCGATGCCTGCTCGAGAACGTAATATTCGCGTTCATGGTTTCCCCAACCAGGAATCCCTTGTGCGGTTCCGTCGGCTAGATCAAAGCTCCAGGTATTGGGGTTGGGCGAATTATCGGCGGTTGGAAGGAATTTCTCCTCCCAAAGGAGCTTATATTCCTTCATTATCGGGATGATTCGCGGACGATAAGTTCGAGCGGAAGGCTGACATTGACTAACTTTTCACCCATCGGAAGCATGAGTTGGCGGGCTACCTCGCTTCCGAGCATCCGTGATGGCTGGGCAACGGTTGAGAGCGGTGGCATAGTTTTCTTTGAGAGATCTGTTCCGTCGAAGCCAATCACTCGAACATCATCAGGGACTGAGTAGCCAGATTCATGGAGCGTCGCAAGCGCGCCCATGCCTGATAAGTCGTTTGCTGCGAAGAGTCCATCGAGGTCATCAAATTTATTTAAGAACTTAGTTAATACCTTCTGCGATGTCTCAAGTGTGTAATCACCCTCGATGATATTTCGCTCGCGCACCTTGAGTCCTGCCTTCTTATGCGCATTGCGATAACCCTGAAGACGTTCCCGGCTCGATTCAACGGTGAGATCACCAGAAATATGGACGATATTTCGACATCCCTGATCGATGAGATGGCGAGTTGCTATCTCGCCACCGATTACGTTATCTACGCCGACATATGTAAAGCGAGAAGATTCACCCTGGCGGCCACCGAAGACGATTCTCATCTGCTTTGGAATGAGTTTTTCCAAGACATTAATATCATGGTGCCAGCCGAAGATGGCAATTGCATCGTAATTTCCACGGATCAGCGCTTTGACTAGATCGGCATCTGGTTCGCTCTTGGCATGGAAGAAGAGGACCGGGTGCTGGTTGTGGCTCGCTGCGTAAGAGATAAAGCCATCGACGACCAACTGCCAGAAGGGGTTGGAGAAGAACTGGTCACTCGACTCTTCCAGAACGAGGGCGATTGAACCTCCGCTGCCGCCAGCTAATTTGCGTGCGGCAAGGTTCGGCTCGTAATTGAGTTTCTTGATAGTCGCTTCAACGCGTGCCTTGGTCTCCTCAGAGACGTTGGCCGTTCCATTCATCACCCGAGAGACCGTGGCCTTACTTACGCCAGCTTTGGCGGCCACCTCTTCAATGG
>Ga0007804_1000383_pt1 | contig 16422 bp, 19 predicted proteins | sample CryBogCBE25Aug07_FD_60367 | JGI IMG/M metagenome (GOLD analysis project Ga0007804, IMG submission 60367) | Freshwater microbial communities from Crystal Bog, Wisconsin, USA - CBE25Aug07 | ecosystem: Environmental > Aquatic > Freshwater > Lake | place: Crystal Bog, Wisconsin, USA | collected... | reverse complement strand
CGCGGGGTGGTCCTCTCGGCCGAACCGCTCGAGGACGACGACGCCATCTGGATCCACGAACTCTTCGACGCCGAGGTCTTTGACCAACACGGCGTGCGACTCGGACAAGTAACTGACGTGGAGGCCAATCCCGCCTCCGACCTGCTCGTCCTCGACAACGGCCACTTGATTCCCTTGACCTTCGTCGTCGACATCACGCCGAATGAACGCATTGACGTCGGTATTCCCGAGGGCCTCCTTGAGTGAGTCGGCCGGTCTTCGGGTTGACGTCCTCACGCTCTTTCCCGAGCTGCTGACCTCCTACGCCGCCACGTCCATCCTCGGGCGGGCTGCCGAGCGGGGCGTGTGGCAGCTCCACGTGCACGACTTTCGCGAGGCCACTTCCGACGTCCACCGCACCGTTGACGACACCCCTTACGGCGGGGGAGCGGGCATGGTCCTCAAGCCCGAGCCCATCGTGGCGACCATTGAGGCCGACCCCACCATGCCCCGACCCGTTATTGCCATGACGCCCTCGGGCCGCCCCTTTACCCAGGCCGTGGCCCGGGAACTGGCCGCCCTCGACGGCTTTACCCTGCTCTGCGGCCGGTACGAGGGTTTCGACCAGCGCATTCTCGACACCGTCGTGGACGACGAAATCTCCCTGGGGGACTTCGTCCTGGCCGGCGGGGAACTGGCCGCACTCTGCGTCATTGAGGCCGTGGTCCGGCTCCGTCCGGGCGGGCTGGGCAACGACGAGTCCAGCGTCGAAGAATCCTTCGCCGAGGGATTGCTCGAGTACCCGCAGTACACGAAACCGGCCAGTTTTCGCGGTCTCGAGGTCCCCGAGGTGCTTCGTTCCGGCGATCACGCCCGAATTGCCCGCTGGCGCCGGGCGCAGGCCCTGGTCAAGACCTTGCGCCGTCGACCGGACCTGCTTCGCCTGGCTGACCTGCCCGTTTCCGACCAGAAGTTGCTGGCCGAATTCGTGGTGGTGGACGAGACCACCGAAAACCGCTAAACTTCTAAATCCCTAGTGATCCGAAAGGGACCGCTCTCATGAATCCGACCGATCTGATTGACCGCGACTCGCTTCGCAACGACATTCCTAACTTCCGCCCCGGCGACACCCTGAAGGTCCACGTCCGCGTGGTCGAGGGTAGCCGCGAGCGCGTGCAGGTGTTCCAGGGTGCCGTTATCCGTCGCCAGGGCTCCGGTTTGCAGGAGACCTTCACCGTTCGCAAGATCAGCTTCGGTGTGGGCGTTGAGCGTACCTTCCCGGTCCACGCGCCGACCATCCAGAAGATTGAGGTCGAGTCCTACGGTGACGTTCGTCGCGCCAAGCTGTACTACCTCCGTGATCTTCGTGGTAAGGCCGCCAAGATCAAGGAACTGCGCGTCACCGAGCGCCCGTAGTCGCCCGTGGGCGAAGAAGAACTCGACGACTACGAGTCGACGCTCGAGCTCGCTCTCGTCCAGGAGTACAAGGCCGTGGTCGGCATGTTCGACTACGCCGTCGAAACGGACCGTCGTTTCTATCTCGCTAATCACGTCGCAACTGAGGTGAAGTCGACCTCGCCCGTGATGATTGAACTCACGCTGACCGACGCCTGGGTCTGGGACATGTACCGTTCGGCCCGTTTCGTGCCGTCCGTTCGCGTCCTGACCTTCCGCGACGTCAACATTGAGAAGTTGCCGAAGGAAGACCTCCAGCCGTGATCGTGCTCACCGTGCACGACGTCGTGGCCGGTGACGAAGCAGGCACCGACGCGATAATCGCCAACGCCGACTTCGGCGACATTCTCCACGTTCTGGACGTCGACCCGGTCGTCTTCCTCGGTGGTCGCCAGGACATGCAGGGCAAAGTCTGGGGTGTCTGGCTCGACGGCTACGAGGGCTACCCGCCCCAGCTCATGGCCCGTGACATCAAGACCCTGTCCCACCTGATTGCCCTCGACACCGTCATCGTCAGCTGTGAGGGTCCGGCCAAGGCCTACGCCGAAGTGGTCGAGCGTCTCCTCACCAACGACGTGGTGACCTTCACTAACGAGGCCGCCACGCTGACTAACGCCGTCAACCGTCCGGCCCCGCGACGACCGATCACCGTCTGGTATCGCGAAGGCATGCTGCTTATTTCGGGGCCGCACGTCGTCTCGATGACCCTGCACCAGCCCGGTTATTCGGTCTACGAAGCCGACCACTAAGTACTCGACAGACGTACCGCTCGGTCTTATGATGACCTCGAGGAGGGGTATGCGTCGTCTCTTGATCGCCAGTGTGTCTGTTGCGGTGATGGTGGGGGTTGCGCCCTCAGCCGGCGCCGCCGCCAGTACGGTGCGGGTAACGCCTACGAGTCGTGACGTCGGGGCCCTGACCCAGCTCTTCACGACCACCATGCGCGCTCGGCACGACTTCTCGGTGCGCGACCGGGCCACGGCCTACGTCGCTCGCAGCTGGGGCGCGGCCTCCAGTCCCGACAAGGGCTGGAACGACAGCTCGGTGCTGGCCGTCTCCTACCACGGCGCCACCTACGCCTACGCCTCGTTCTTCCTCATCAAGGGCGACTCCTTTCGGTCGCAGGTCTCGATGCAAGACGGCGGGAGTGAGGCGATCTTCATCGCCCACCACGGCTCGTGGCGCCCGTTAGAGATTGGCACGGGCTGGCCCCCGTGCAACGAAGCGGCACTGGCCAAGGTCGTGCCGACGCCCGTCGCCCAGTTCTTCTGGGGCGATGCCTGCTCGCCGACGCGCTAGCCGCGGGCGGTAGTCGTGAGGTAGGCCTGACCGATGGCCTTTAGGCGTTCGTGGACGCCCTGCATTGGGGCAATGCCCGGCAGGTAGGACTTCTTGATCTTCGCGACGGCCGTGTAGTTGGTGTCGACGACGTTGGCGATGGGCGACTGCGCGGCCTGCGAGACGAACTGGTAGGCGTCCATGGTCGAGAGCCCGGTCAGTTCGCTGACCCAGTGGACCAACTGAACGTGGGAGATGCGGAAGGCGTCCTCGAGGGGCTTGGTGGAACCGGTGGTCATGATCTCGGTGTCGCTCTCGAGCCGAGGCCACAGGACCGGCGGCACGTTCTTCAAGAGCTCGACGACTACCACGGTGTCCATGGCCGTTTCGACGGCAACGCCACAAGTCTCACCTTCGCCCTGACGGGCGTGGCCGTCACCGAAACTAAAGAGGGCCCCCTCGACGTTGACGCCGAGGTAGCAGGTGACGCCGGAGCGCATCTCGGGCGTGTCCATGTTGCCGCCCCAGTCGCCGGGCGTGAGGGCCGAACGGGCTTCGTTGAGGGCCGGGGCGACGCCCACGGTGCCGTGCATGGGGTCGAGCGGCAGGTCGTAGCGGGCGCTTGATTCACGGGCCTCGTAGCGAACGGTGCGGGTCTCCTTGTCGATGTCGTACTGCCAGGTCATCTCGGGGAGGGGCTGGTGCAGCATCTGGGTGAAGCCGTTAGCCGTCAGGGCGCCGAAGAGGGGGACGGTCGTGGAGAAGCCCTTGGTGTTGCGGGGCTCGATGCGGGCGAAGTGGACGGCCAGGACGTCACCGGGCATGGCGCCCTCGACGTAGAAGGGGCCCGTCTGGGGGTTGAGGTAGCGGGGGTCGCAGACCTCGCTGACGTGGTCGTGGACCGAGTGGATGGCGCCGGCGAAGCAGTCCAGGGTGCTCGTGTCGATCACCGTGCCGGGGAAGACGGCGGCGCGGGCCTCGGCCCCACCGAAGGTGTAGACGAGCTGGGAGAGGTCGCCCTCGTGGTCCATTTCGTAGCGAAGTACGGGAGCGTTAAACGTGGTCATGGCAGTCCTTTAGCGGTCAGCAACGAGAGTATCTGGTCGAGCGTACAACGGCCCCCGCCCACGGGTGTGGACGGGGGCCGTTGGCGCGAATTTATTCGTGCACGAGGGCCACGGCCTCCACGGCCGCCGGCGAAGTGCTGCGTAGGTAGAAGAGTGCGCCGACACCGACGAGCGTCCAGATACCCATGGCCCAGGCGCCGTAGGAGAGGGGCGTCGGCAGGGCGGCAATGAACTTCAGCCCCGGCACACCGGTAATACCGGCCGAGTTCAAGAAACCCGGGACCAGGAACAAGAAGCCCAGCACCGGCACCAGGATGTGCAGCACGGGGTGACGCTCATCGCGGCGGTGCTTGGTGAAGTACCCGATGCAGGCCAGGTTGGTCAGGGCGTAGACCACGACGACCACGACGACGAGGCCGGTGGCGACAATGCCGAAGGCCGTCGTCGGGCCGTACTTGGCGCCGAGCGCCAGGGCGATGACGAGGCCCAGCACCAGCTGCAGGATCAGCGCGTTCTGCGGTGAACGGTGCCTGGCGTTGAGCTTGGCTAGCGAGGACGGGAAGACGCCGGCGCGACCGAAGGCGAAAGCGGTGCGAGTAAAGACGTTCGTACCGGCAATGGCGTTGGCCAGCGTCGAGTTAATGATGGCGAAGAGCACCAGCGCCCAGAAGACGATGGAAATCGAGTTAGCTAGGCCGTCCCACGGCACACCGTTGGCCGAGGTGTCAAAGCCGGCGAACTTCGAGGGTCCGTAGGCGACGTCCGCGGCGTAGGTCGACAGAGCGTAGAGGACGCCGATGGCGACCGTGGCAATCATGATGGCCTTGGGGATGTTGCGCTTCGGGTTCTCGGTCTCTTCGGCCATCGGGGCGGCCGCTTCGAAGCCGGAGAAGGCCAGCAGGGTGAAGACGGAACCGGCGATGACGCCGCTCCAGCCGTGGAAACCGGTGGCGTTGGCGGCCGAGGGCGTGAAGACGCTCACCGTGTTGTGGCCGCCAGCCTTGAAGATCAAGACGATGGACAAGACGGTGAAAACGGCGATTTCAATGGCACCGAGCAGGGTGGCCGTCTTGGCCGAGGTGCGCACACCGAGCCAGACGAGGTAACACACCAGCAGCGTGCCGACGGTGGTGAAGACCCACCAGGAGCTCAGCGGGACGGAGTGCATCTTGGAGTTCCACTCGCCGGCCACGGTGTAGCCCAGCTGGAGCATGACGAGGGGCACGATCAGGACTTCAACGGCGGCGTAGCCCCAGCCGACCAGGAAGCCGACCCAGGGACGCAGGCCAATGGCGCTGTAGGTGCCGACTGATCCGGACGAGGGGATGTGCTTGGCGAGCTGGCCGATGCTCGAGGCCGTGAAAAAGATGCCGATGAAGGCGAAGAGTACGGCCAGCGGCAGGGCGCCACCGGCGAGCGGCGAGCCGAACGGGATGGACGCCGCAATAGCCGCACCGGGCGCCATTGAGCAGATTGATTGAAAGACCACGTCGCGCAGGCCAATGGCGTTGCGCTCGAGCCCCATTTCTTGTTGAGACATGAGTTCTCCCTTGGTGAGTGTTAGGGGAACGATACCGCTAATAATCAGGGATTTGGGGGATGAACTGTTTCGGTGCGAAGAACTTGAGGGCCCGAAAACCGAAAGTGCGATGCCGAGGTAGCGGACTACTCGCTGGGCTGAACGGAGATGACGTCGGGCCGGATTCGCACGGTCACCCGCACTTCGCCCTCGGCCCGGTAGGGGTAGGAGTCGGCGTCGAGGTACTTCTTGGCCAAGCGGTCGATAACCTCGTCGGCTCCGTCGGTCGTAAAGCCGACGACCGTGCCCCGTCCGGCGATGCAGACGTAGGGATTGTCAGGGTCGGTCAACGAAAAGGCCACCCGGGGGTCGCTCGCGAGGTTGCGAGCCTTCTTACGCCCGAGGGCCGTGTTAACGACGACATCGTCACCGTCGAGTTCTACCCAGACTGGGGTGACGTGGGGCTCGCCCTCCGTGCCCAAGCTGGCGATGTGGACGAGGACCTTCTTGTCAAAAATGGCCCGGGCGGCGGGGGTAAAGGACGCGCTCATGCGGCACTCCTCTCGGTATGGATGGCTGGTGCGCCGGTCATTAGCCGCGCGCGATGGCGGCCGACGTCATCAGGGCTTCGTCGGCGACCAAGACCTTCTCGTCGTTGGCGATGACGGCCGGCACCTTGGAGGACAGTAGGCCGATGAAAAGCCACGATCCGCCGTAGGAGACGGCGCACTGGTTGCTGTGCTGCTGGCAGACCTTTTCGGTCAAGAAACCCGTCGCGGAGGTCGTGGCGTGGAGCGCGGCTGGCGAGGAGAAGTAGTCAATGGTGACCAGAATGCTCTTGGTCTCACAGGACAAGGCGCCCACGACGTGGACCCTGCGGGCGGCCGGGGTGAGGTGGTTGCCGACGCTCTGGCGCTTGGTGCCGAGGCAGATGTGGTGCTTAACGGCGTAGCGCACCAGGTCGGTAAAGGAGGGGCCGGTGCTGGCCTGCGCGGTGAGCGGGAGAAGGGGAGCGGCGACGAAGGTCAGGGCGACGATCGCGCGACGAAGTGAAGTGAAGTTCATCTTCGCAACGCTAGCAACCCACGGCGCGCCGGGGGGTTCGGCGGGTAGGTTGAAGCCATGAATATTGGTGCTCACGTTAAGGGCGGCGGCAAACTCGTTCCGTCACTCCAGGCCGGTGTCGACATCGGCGCCACCTCAATCCAGATCTTTACCCAGAGCCCCCGCATGTGGAAGCCCTCGGTCTACGCCCCGGAGGTCCTCGAGGCCTTTCGTGAGGCCCAGGCCGCCCACCCCACCATTCACGAAACGTTCTGCCACGCGAGCTACCTCATCAACTTGGCCTCGCCGGACCCCGAACTCTTCGCCAAGTCGTTGAACTGCCTGACCCACAACGTCAGCGTCGGTCGAGGGATGGGGGCGGCCGGCGTCGTCCTGCACACCGGTTCGCACATGGGTGCCGGCTTCGAAACGCAGTTGCCCCAAATCGCCGAGGCCTTTAAGCGGGCCCTCGACGAGGCCGACCCCTCGCCCGCCGGCGTGGCCGACTGCCCAATTCTCATTGAGAACACCGCCGGTGCCGGTGGCACCGTGGGCCGGTCCCTGGAGGACATCGCCGCAATGATCGACGCCTGTGGTGGCGACGAGCGACTGGGTCTCTGCATCGACACCCAGCACCTTTGGGCCAGTGGCTTTGACTTCTCAACCGTCGAAGGCGCCGCAGCCCTGGTGGCCGAAATTGAGCGTCGCATCGGACTCGACCGTCTCAAGTGCTTCCACTTAAACGACTCCAAAACGGCGCTCGGCGCGAATAAGGACCGCCACGCCAACATCGACGAGGGCGACATTGGTCTCGCCGGTTTGGCGGCCTTGATGGGGCACCCGGCCATTCGCTCACTTCCGATGATTCTCGAGGTGCCCGGCGACGGCGATGGTCCCCGCGCTAGTGACGTGACCGACGCCGAGCGGGCCTGGGCCGTTGGCGTCGAGCTTTACGACGCCTAGTAGGGACTCACGCTCGAGGGAGCGTTGCGGCGAACGGTGACGAACGTCACCGCAAGCATCTCGTAACCTAAGGAGCGTGGACGCTGACGTAACTTCTCTTCGCCGCCCCCGACTGATGGTCGGGGGAGTGGTCGCCGCTCTCCTTCTCGGGGGACTCGGACTAGGGCTACGTGGCCACTCTCCAACTACCGCCACCGCCGTCTCGGTGCCGACCGTTAAGCCCACCAAGGGGCATCATCACGTGCCGGCCCACAGCATGCTGGCATCGGGCGTCTTCGCCACGCCCTTCGCCACGCCCTTCGCCAAGGCCGTCGCCTCGTCGTGCCCGATGTCATTGTCGCCTCGGCCCAAGGGCCCCGTGCGCAAGCCCCACTGCACCGTGCTCTCGATTGGTGACTCGTTGGGCATCGAACTGGGCTGGGGTCTGGCGACGGAGTTCGCGCGTTCGCCCTGGATCAACCTGGTCCAGGTCGGCAAGGTCTCGACCGGTCTGACCAACGGCTGGTTCTACAACTGGCCCAAGTACCTCAACGCCTTCCTCGCGATGTACCACCCGAGTGTCGTGGTCGCCTTCATGGGGGCGAACGACGAGCAGAACTTCTTCGTCAATAACCAGTTGGCCGTCTTCGGTTCGGCGGCCTGGCACAAGATCTACGGTCAGCAGGTCCGCCTGATGGCCGCCGAAGCGGCCCGCTACCACGCCACGTTCGTCTGGGTCGGCTTGCCGGTTATGCAGGCCACGCCCTACGGCCACGGCATCAACGCCCTGAACAACACCGTCGCGACGGCCCTCCGCCACGTTCCCGGCACCGCCTACATCAACACCGAGCCGGTCCTCGCGGGACCGAGCGGTCAGTATTTGACAGACGCCTACGTCAATGGCGCACACGAGCTCCTGCGCAGCGGCGACGGGATCCACATGGACTACGCCGGTGAACAGGTGGTGGCCACGTTCGTCACCGAGCAGCTCGACCTGCTCTTTCACGTCCACGTCGTGCCGGCCGCCCCGGCCGCCATCACGAAGTTCTAAAACGCGGCCGGCAAGAACTGCTCGACGAGCAGTGTGGTGTCGATAACGGTCGCAATCGCCGCCACGAGTAGAAGTCCCACGAGCCACGGGTCTTTGGAGAGCCGCGTGGACCGCAGAATCGGCGTCTCAATGAGGTAGTAGGAGACCACGGCACAGCCGAAGCCACCCAGTACCTCCAGGACCCGGTTAGTCCGTCCGTTGGCCCCCGTGCCGATGTAGAGGGGCAAGACGAGCCAGACGTAGTGGAACAGGTACCACGAGTATGAAATATTGCCCACGAACTGGGCCGGCTTGATGCCCAGCAGACGTTGCACGGGGCCGTCGGTGTGTCCTCGGCCGGTGAAGAGCAGCAGTGCGGTGGCCGAACAGGGCAGCCAGGCCAAGAGACCGGGGTAGGCCGTGGTGGCGGTGAAGAGTTCTAGTCCGAGGGCAATGCCCACCACGGCGACCACACTGGCCACGGCTGCACTGGTCGCCGAACGCCAGCGCCACGTCTGGGGCAGAACAGCCAACAGCGCGCCGATGGCCAGCTCCCAGAATCGAGTGAACGGGGAGTAGTAAGCGGCAATGGGCGTGTGCACGGTGGCGTACCAACTCCAGAGCGACGAGAGGGCGATGGCACCAACGAGGAGTATACGGATGTGGTGAAGGCGGCGTTCGCGGTTGGCGATGAAGGCCGTGGCGAAGAACAGCAGCGGGAAGACGGCGTAGAACTGCTCTTCGACGGCCAGCGACCAGAACTGCGTCACCAGTGACGGGGCGAGCCCCGGGATGAAGTAGTTGGCGCTCGTGGCGGTGAGTCGCCAGTTCTCACCAAAGAAGGTGGCCCAGCGAACGTCGCCGATCAGATTCGGGGGAAAGGTGCTGCGCAGAAAGACGAGCGCCACCAACAGGGTGAAAATAAGCGCCACGCTGGCCGCGGGGACGATTCTGCGAATTCGTCGAAGGTAGAACGTCGTGAGTTGGTGGCGAATTGAGGCCGCGGGGTACCCCAGGAGGCTCTGGGTGATAACGAAGCCGGAGATGACGAAGAAGATATCGACGCCCTCGAAACCGCCGCCAAAGCCCGGGACGTGCGCGTGATCCAGAACGACCAGGATGACCGCGAGGGCGCGAAGTCCCTGAATGTCTCTTCGACGGGTGTGACCGTTCCCGCTGGGGTCCTGTTGCTGGGGCACTGCCCGTCCGAACACTGCGGACAACATAAAGCCGGCTTTCTGCCTTCGAGAAGGCGGTACTGCGAGTAGTGGCACGACGAGCCCACCAAGTAACACTCGAAGGACGAACCGTGGTCGCTGACGCGAATCGTGGTGCGGTTCGTGAAGCGGTCGTTAGCCATTGTGACCATTCATCGGTCGAATGTCAACAACCAACCTTCGCTTTCTCTTGGTAGTTGCCCACCGGTCTTTTGCTGCGCAAGAAATGAAGAGATCTGCGCGGGGCCACTTGCGCTTTGCGCTACTTGCGCAGCGACCAGAGTGGCCGCTTTCCTTGGAGCCGCTGGGTAACGAGACCCATGTGTTCCATGCGATAAACGACGCTGTTCGCCTTCGACTTGTCCCACTGAAGTCCAAACTGTTCATTGACGGCGGCCGCGATTTGCGCAGCGCTCAGGTCGCTGCGCTGACCAAGCACGGTCTCGATGCGCGAGAAGTCGGGCGACGTGCGCGCGAGGCGCTGTGACGTGCCCTTGGCCAGTCCACCGACGGTTCGCGTTGGACGTACGGTTGGTTTCACCGGCTGTTGCGGTGAACGAACCTTTGGGGGCTGTTGAGGGGCAGGGTTTGATGATGAAGCGCGTCTCAATAGCCAAATTGCGAAAAACGCAACGGCAATGAGAAGAAAGATTACTGCTGCCACGTTGATAGCCCCCTTTGACTTCTCAGTGTAGGGAGGGCCTGTCACGGTGCATTGCCGTGTTCGGCCCCAAAGTGGGCTTGGTAAAGTTCATACTGCACAATCCCCCCCACCAGTGAAAAGGGCCACCATGTCTTTCCGCATTGAATCCGACACCATGGGCACTATCGAAGTTCCTTCGGGCCACTACTGGGGGGCCCAGACGCAACGCAGTCTTCATCACTTTGAAATCGGCCACGACACTATGCCTAAGGCGCTGATCAAGGCCTTCGGCATCTTGAAGCTAGCCTCCGCGTTGACGAACCACGACCTCGGCAAACTGAGTGCGGAAAAGGCGGAGCTCATCGAGCGCGCGGCCAAGGAAGTCATCGATGGCACGCTCGCGGGGGAGTTCCCCTTGCGTATTTGGCAGACCGGTTCGGGCACCCAGACGAACATGAACGTTAACGAGGTCATCTCGAACCGGGCCATTGAATTGGCCGGTGGGGAAATGGGCTCCAAGAAGCCGATTCACCCGAATGACGACGTCAACATGAGTCAGTCGTCGAACGACACCTTCCCGACGGCCATGCACATCGCTGCGGTCATGGAAATCACTGACCGCCTGATTCCTGCGGTGCAGCGACTTCGCGACGCACTCAACGTTAAGGCTGAGGCCTACGTCGACGTCGTCAAAATCGGCCGCACCCACCTGATGGACGCCGTGCCGTTGACGCTTGGTCAGGAGTTCTCGGGCTACGTGTCCCAGCTGGACGCCGACCTCGATCGCCTGCAGATGATTCTGCCCGGCATCTCCGAGTTGGCTGTTGGTGGATCCGCGGTCGGCACCGGCCTCAACACTCACCCGGAATACGCCGAGCGGGTGGCCAAGCACATCGCCGACTTGACGGGCAAGCCCTTCGTGACGGCCCCGAACAAATTTGCTGCCCTGGCTGCCCACGACGCCCTGGTCTTTGCCCACGGTGCAATCAAAACGCTGGCCACGAGCCTCGTCAAGATTGCCGACGACCTTCGTTGGCTCGGCTCTGGCCCCCGCTCCGGCCTCGGCGAGTTGCAGCTTCCCGAAAACGAGCCGGGATCCTCGATTATGCCGGGCAAAGTCAACCCGACCCAGTCCGAAGCGATGATTATGGTCTCAATTCAGGTCTTCGGCAACGACACCGCGATCTCAATCGCCGGCTCCCGAGGCAACCTCGAGCTCAACGTCTGCAAGCCCGTGATCATTCACAACTTCTGCAACTCCATTGACTTGTTGACGGACGCCTGCGACCGCTTCCGCGAATTCTGTGTTGAAGGCCTCGAGCCCGACTACGAGCAGATCAATGCCCACGTGACGAACTCGCTCATGCTGGTCACGGCATTGAACCCGCTCATCGGTTACGACAAGGCCGCCCAGGTGGCCAAGAAGGCCCACAAGGAACGCTTGACTCTGAAGCAGTCGGTGCTGGAGCTGGGATTCTTGACCGAGGAGCAGTTCGACGCGGCCATCGTGCCGGCCGACATGACGCACCCGTAAGGGGTCAGAAACTATTGAAGACTGCCATCGCTTCGCGGTAGTGAGCTTCAAGGTAAGTGGGCGAAGGCTCGAATCCTTGCTGAACCTGAAGCATTTTGCTTTTTAGTCCGCGGTAGGTTTCGTATTGCTCGAGATAGGGAGCAATTTCGATGCGGAAGCTGGCAGGATCGATGGTGACTAACTTTGCATCAAAGAGGGTGTGGCAGTCTCGACGCAAGAGGAGCCCCGCATCCGCGTGGTGCTGACCTACGTCTGCATAGCTGTAGAGGTGCGCGGCCTCGAGGACTTGCGGGGGTTGCACCCCTGTGAATGCGCAGCGCTCGCCGAATCGGTCGAGCATGGCGAACCTAAATGCGCGCTGCCCCCTTCGGCGTCGAACTATCGCTTCGGAGTGGCCACCGACGAGGAATTGAATGGCGTCAGGCGGGAAGTCCTTGTGGAGGTCGACACTTCGGCCCGAGAGGTTTTCGAGAATTGGACCGATGGCTTCGGGGTTGAGCGGCCTGATTGAGTTAATACCTTTGGCTGAAATGAGCGCCGGTTCGATTTCCTTATAGGAGATCCGTCTGACCCCTTCGCTCCAATTGAGCGAGTAATTGGCCCGAAATTGCGTGACCGGCTCGAAGTTTTGGAGCACTTCCGATTCTAAAAGTACAGCTCTGCAAGTTTTGTTTTTGCAACGGTAATCGAAGGTTTTCTTTCGAAAGTCGGGAGATGCAGTGCCGCAACGGGAACATCTCAGCATCTTTTTCGGTTCATTGGGCATCACGTCGAGGGCGTCGACGATGCTCCAGCCAGCGAGATAGTCATCTTCGCGAATGACAACCAAGTCGCCAACCTTGACCCTTTGCCAATTTGGAACGTTGTCGTCATACGAGTAGTAACTACTTATGTTGTCGTCATAGGTGTTCGAACTCGACATCGAAATAAAGAGCCAAGCTCTCTCAAACACGGGCTGCATTTGGGCAGCTTACGTGATCGCCGCCATTTCGCTAGGGATTTAGCACTAAGAAACGGGCAGTCCCCACAGGGCCATCCAGCGACCTAAGTCTTTCTCCATTGGGAGTTCCTTCTCAAGGAATGAGCGGACCCGAAGTTCGAGTTCGTTGTTGCGATCGTTCGTACCTCGGGGAGCGAACGGATACCACGTGCCCTGCTTGAGCAAATAGACCATGCGGACTTCACCCTCGCCCGGTGGCGTCTGAGGCACGAAGCCGAAGACGGCACAGAGCAGTCGAGGGCCCAGCTCGTGATCGACGAGCGACGAGTTAGCGCTGTGCACTCGGGTGACGAGTTCATTCAAGTCGGCGTTCTTCACGACGAGCCACTTAAACCCGAGGTCGTCGGTGATCAACTGGGCCTCGTCGGCACCAGCCTCAAAATTGAGCAGCCCCATAATGTCGGCGTCTGTCGCAAGCGAGCTCTCGCCACTGCCGGCCTTGAAGCACAATCCGGCCTGACCGGACGTGACGAGGTCTAGCTCGGTCTGGAGAGTCAGCGACGCGCCAGGGAGGGCAAACAGGTTGTCGAGCTTGGGCTGCACCTGCTTGGTGCGCCCAAAGATCGTGTCGCGCAGACCCACTACTGCTGGCCGTTGAGTTCGCGCTCGAGCTTGTTGAGCTGGTCGAGGCGCTTCTCGAGGGACGGGTGGGTGGAGAACAGCGACGCGGCCGTGCCACCGGCGAGAGCCGGGGCGAAGAAGAAAGCGTTCATGCCCTCGGCGCGGCGCAGGTCAGTGCGGGGGATGCGGCCCATGTCGCCAGTGATGTGCACCAGCGCTGAGGCCAGCACGCTGGGCTTACCAATGAGGATGGCACCCGAGCGGTCGGCCGAGAGCTCACGGTAGCGGGAGAGGGCCATGGTGAGGAGGTAGGCGATGACCGAAATCACCATCGAGAGCAGCATGATGCCCAGTTCGATGGCGGCCGTGTTGTCGCCACCGTTGTTGTTGTTATTGCCGCGGCCGCCACCGCCGCCGAGCATCGCGCCCCACATCGCCATGCGTGAGACCAGTCCGGCCAGCATGCCAACGCCGGAGGCGATGGTCATCACGGCCACGTCGCGGTGGGCGACGTGAGACAGCTCGTGGGCCAAAACGGCTTCGAGCTCCTCGTCGCTCAGGCGGTTCATGATGCCACGCGTTGCGCACACCACAGCCGCCTTCGGGCTTCGTCCGGTCGCGAAGGCGTTCGGAATGTCGATTTCGGCGACGCCGACGCGGGGCTTGGGCATGTTGGCCAGTAGGCACAGCCGGTCGACAATGGCGTGTAGCTGCGGCTCTTCCGTCGGGCTCACCTCGTGGGCTCGCATCGAGAACATGGCGATCTTGTCCGAGAAGAAGTACTGGGAGAAGAGCATCGCGCCCGCCAACACGACCACGATCATGGTGCTCACGCCGAGGCTGAGTAGGACCCCGACGATGATGGCGTAGAGGATGACGAGCAAGAGGCCCGTGATAACCATGCGGACGTTGAGACCGGCGTCAGATTCAATCTTGGACTTCGCCATATTTACTTCTCCTCTTCGTTGGTGGTGCCCGACGTCAGTGCATCACCAACGGCGACCTGGGCGCGTAGTGCCGCCAACTGCGCGTCGATGTTCGAGCCACCGGCGGCGTCGAGCTGGGCCTGAATGTCGTCGGTGGGTGAGGAGGTGAGGTCGGTGAGGGCACCGGAGGCGAGCAGCTCGTCGAGGGCGCCGGACCGGGCCTGCATTTCGGCCACCTTGTCCTGGGCGCGCTGCATCGCGGCCCCGGAGTCGGCCATCGAGGTTGAAATACCCGAGACGGACTCGGCGATGTGAGCCGAGGCTTCGGCTGCGGTGTAGGTGGCCTTGATGGTCTCCTTCTTGGTGCGGAAGGCCTCCACCTCGGCCTGGAGCTTGGTGGCGGTCGCTTCGAGCTTCTCCTGCTGCTCCATCACGCTGGCGTGCTGGACGTCGAGGTCCTTGAGCTGGCTGGCAATGGCCTCGCGGCGGGTTAGGGCCTCACGGGCGAGGGGCTCGTTGCCCTGGGCCATGGCCTGCTTAGCCTGGTCGGCCAGCTTGTCACCTTGGGTCTTCAAGGTCTCGGCCTGGATTTCGAGGCGCTTGCGAGCGGTGGCCACGTCGGCGACGGCCCGCTTAACCTTGGTGACGTTTTCGAGTTGCTGCTCGTAGGAGAGGTCGAGGGTCTGACGCGGGTCCTCGAGCTTGTTGAGCGCGGCGTTGGACTTGGCCTGAAATAGGTTGGCGATTCTCTTGGCGATACCCATGGGGGGCTCCTTCTGTCTTGCGTTTAGATTACGGGCTGCTACGGAAACTGTGGTACGTCAGGGCGGGCACCGTCCTGGTATCACGCGCTAGTCGCGGGGGAGCGTCCGATCCTGCTCGCGGGCCTGATCAGCGATTTCGAGGCGGTAATGGTCCAGAGCAGTGCGTAATTCGGGCGTGGCGATGGACAGCATCCGCACGGCCAAGAGGCCAGCGTTCGCCCCGCCATTAATCGCAACGGTCGCGACGGGGACGCCCCGGGGCATCTGCACAATGGACAACAGCGAGTCCATACCATCGAGGCGGGCCAGGGCGACCGGCACACCAATGACCGGCAGGCTCGTGAGGGCGGCCACCATGCCGGGCAGGTGGGCGGCGCCGCCGGCGCCGGCAATAACCACGTCGAGTCCCCGTCCCGCGGCCGAGGCGGCGTAGTCCATCATGGCTTCGGGTGTTCGGTGCGCCGACACCACGCGAATTTCGTAGGGGACCCCGAAGCGCTCGAGTACGTCGGCCGCGCCCTTCATGACCTCGTGGTCGGACGAACTTCCCATGATGATGCCGACCCGTGGGGTGACGTCGTGCGAACTCATGCCTGCTCCTTCGTGCTGGTGCCGTAGGCGTGGGCGCTAGCCCAGGCCGTTTGTCGAATTGCGGAAAGGTCGTCGCCCACCACCGTAACGTGTCCCAGCTTGCGGTGGGGTCGCCAGGCCTTGCCGTAGTCGTGGACGCGGGCGCCGGCAATCTCCGTGGCCCGCTGCACTGATCCGGGGGCGTCGGCCCCAACGACGTTAACCATGACGGCCGAGGCAACAACGGGGGTGGGGTCGCCGACGCCTCGTCCGGCGACGGCCAGAAGGTGATTGGCGAACTGTGATGTCGCGCACCCTTCAATGGTCCAGTGCCCCGAGTTGTGGGGGCGCAGGGCCAGTTCGTTTATTACGAGGCCGACGGGGGTCACGAAGTACTCGACGGCCATAACGCCCACGAGGTCGATGAGGCCCGCGATTTCCCTCGTGAGACGGTTGGCCTCGTCGATGAGCGACGCCGACAGGGCGGTGGGGAACTGCACCTCGTTGCACATGCCATCGGCCTGCACGGTGGTGACGACGGGGTAGAGCGCGATATCGCCATCCACGCTTCGGGCTACCATCTGGGCCACTTCGGCCCGAAGGTCGACGCGCTCTTCGAGGACGACCGGGCCGGCGGTGAGGAGGGTCGCAATCATGGAGTGCAGCTCGTCAAGCGAGCCGGGGAACAGGACCCCTCGGCCGTCGTAGCCGCCGGTAGCGGCCTTGACGACGGGGAGCGAGGCCCGTTGCGCCACAAAGTCGGCTATGCCGGCGTCGTCGGCCGACTCGACGATGAGAAATCGGGGCACTGGCAGGCCGGCTGCGGCGAAACGAGTGCGCTGGGTCGCCTTATTAACGCTGTAGGCCAGGGCGGCGGGGGAGGGGCGGAAGAT
>Ga0007804_1000373_pt1 | contig 16700 bp, 15 predicted proteins | sample CryBogCBE25Aug07_FD_60367 | JGI IMG/M metagenome (GOLD analysis project Ga0007804, IMG submission 60367) | Freshwater microbial communities from Crystal Bog, Wisconsin, USA - CBE25Aug07 | ecosystem: Environmental > Aquatic > Freshwater > Lake | place: Crystal Bog, Wisconsin, USA | collected... | reverse complement strand
TATCTAAGCTAAAGCTTTACAAATATCGCGCACCAAACTTGGGCCCCGATAAATCAAGCCACTGTAAACCTGGACCAAGCTTGCTCCAGCGTCTATTTTTTCAGCGGCATCCGCACCACTTAAAATGCCACCAACGCCGATAATCGGCAACTCACCCGCTAATTGTTTTGAGAGCTGAGAAATGACTAAGGTCGATTTTTCACGCACCGGCGCTCCAGATAAACCGCCAGTTTCATTCGCGTTCGGCAAGCCTTCAACAGCATCTCTCGCCAAAGTAGTGTTAGTGGCAATAACACCGTCAAACTGATGCGCTTTTAATAAATCAGCAATTTCTATGATTTGCGTTTCATCTAAATCGGGTGCAATTTTCAGAGAAATCGGGACATATACTCCATGCAGCTCTGCTAATATTTTTTGCTCTGCTTTTAAGGTTGCAAGCAATGCATCCAACGCATCTTTTTCTTGCAACTGGCGTAAATTCTTAGTATTCGGGGAAGAAATATTCACCGTAATATAACTGGCATATGCATAAACTTTACGCATACAAACAAGGTAATCATCCACAGCACACTCGTTAGGCGTATCAAAGTTTTTACCGATATTGATACCCAAAATGCCTTGATACTTAACCCCTTGAACGTTTTTAATCAGTTGATCAACACCCAAATTATTAAAACCAAAACGATTAATAATTCCTTCTGCCTCTTTTACTCTAAACAATCTTGGTTTGGGATTGCCAGGCTGGGCGCGCGGCGTAATCGTGCCAACTTCAATGAAGCCAAATCCCAATGCCGCCATGCCATCAATCACTGCACCGTTTTTATCAAGCCCTGCGGCCAGCCCAACAGGGTTAGGAAAGCTAAGCCCCATGACTTGTTTAGGCTGACATTGAACTGGTTTGGGAAGTAATGCCAGCAAGCCAGACTTTTCAGCGATCTTGAGGCTTTTCAGAGCGATGTCATGCGCGTTTTCAGCATCAAGCTCAAATAAAAACGGCTTTGCGAGTGAGTATAGATTAGCCATAACAATAATTAAGCACTGCGCCAAGTGGTGCCATGTGGACCATCTTCCAAGACAATCCCTTGTGCTGACAGCTCTTGCCGAATGCGATCCGCCATAGCAAAATCTTTAGCTTTCTTCGCTTCAACACGCGCTGTAATTTTTGCTTCAATCGCTGACACATCTAAACCATCTGTTGAGCCGCCTTGCATAAATACCTCAGGACTACGTTCAAGCAAGCCAAGAATATTTGCCAACCCCTTAAGCTGAGAGGCGGCAGCAAGGTCACCAGATTTATTGAATGTGTTGGCTAAATCAAATAGGACAGCCACTGCTTCTGGGGTATTGAAATCATCATCCATTGCCGCTTTAAACGCTTCATAAGTTGCCGCAGTTTCGTCCACTTTAGCTACGACATCCGCCCCACGCAAAGCGGTGTAGAGACGTGTTAATGCTTGCTTAGCATCATCCAAATGTTTATCTGAATAATTGAGTGGGCTGCGGTAATGTGCACGCAGGATGAATAAACGTACCACTTCAGCATCGTATTTTTTCAGCACATCACGAATAGTGAAAAAGTTACCCAAAGACTTCGACATTTTTTCATCATCTACTCGCACAAACCCGTTATGCATCCAATAGTTGACGAAAGTGCAATCGTTAGCCGCCTCGGATTGCGCAATTTCATTTTCATGATGCGGGAATTGCAAATCCTGCCCGCCGCCATGAATATCAAAATGTTTACCTAGATGGCAGGCGCCCATCACGGAGCACTCAATATGCCAGCCTGGGCGACCTTTTCCCCAAGGGGAGTCCCAGCTCGGCTCGTTAGGTTTCACAGACTTCCACAGCACAAAATCCATGGGGTCGCGTTTGAATGTATCCACCTCAACACGTTCACCCGCCCTTAAGTCTTCCAAAGACTTACCGGAAAGCTTGCCGTATTTAGCAAAGCTGTTCACAGAGTAAAAAACGTCGCCATTTTCTGCATGATAAGCATGACCTTTTGAAATCAAAGCAGAAATCATGTCTATCATGCCATCCAAATGGGCTGTAGCTCGCGGTTCGATATCGGGACGCAAAACGCCAAGCAAGGCAGAATCTTCATCCATCGCATCAATAAAGCGCTGGGTTAGCACGCTAATATCTTCGCCATTTTCATTTGCGCGCTTAATGATTTTGTCATCAATGTCAGTAATATTACGGACGTAAGTCACATCCAAGCCCGATGATCTTAACCAGCGGCTTACCATATCAAACACCACCATGACACGTGCATGCCCAAGATGGCAAAAGTCATAAACTGTCATTCCGCAGACGTACATACTGACTTTACCGGCTACCATCGGAATAAAAGTTTGTTTTTCGCGTGCGAGCGTGTTGTAAATTTTGAGCATGAGATTTTGATTAAAACTGAGTGCTTTTTATGGCTTAAATAATGAGCCCTAAAGATAATCGCTTAAATGACTAAATAAATATGGTTTATTGTGTTGCATTAGTAGAGCAAAGACGGGGTTTTTGATAGAATCAAGCACCTCATCAAACTGCGAAAAAGTATATCACAATGGTTATATCGCGCGCTTTATCAATTCGTTTACTGCTAGCACTTGCACTAAGCTTTTCATGCTTAAGTTTTGCTGATGACCTGAAAGACATTGCTCAACAAGCAAGTCAAGGCCAGCAGTCTAATGCGATGGATCGAATTAATAACCATATCAATGCCAATCCAAACGACGTTCAAGCGCTATTTATGCGCGGGGTAATGCTTGCAGAACAAGGTAAAAAAGAGGAGGCAATTAAAGCCTTTGCTGACATCACTCAACGCTTTCCAGCCCTACCTGAGCCATACAATAACCTAGCTGTGCTTTATGCTGACCAAGGTCAATTTGACAAAGCCAAGCAAGCACTTGAGAGTGCAATTAAAACGCATCCGAGCTACGCAACAGCCCACGAAAACCTAGGGGATATTTACTCCAAAATGGCTTCTGAGGCTTATGGCAAAGCACTTCAGTTAGATACTGGCAACGCGCGTGCTCAAAATAAATTACTGTTAATTAAAGACTTACTGAGCGCGAGCGGCAAAACGGGTTTAGCTGTCAGCGCAAAACCGGCGCACATCACTACCACCACATTACCAGCAACACCTGATTCGGCCTACGCCAACAAAGTAACTGCGCAAGCCGCAGAGCCTGCCAAGCAAGAAAACGCAGCAAGTAATGACCAACAAAGCGTTGTCAATGCGGTGAATAAATGGGCAAACGCATGGTCTAGTAAAAACGTTGATGCCTACTTAGATGCTTATGGCGCCTCATTCAAAACGCCAGATGGTGAGAGCCGCAAGGCTTGGGAAGCAACTCGCCGTGAGCGCATCAACAAACCCGGGAAAATTGAGGTTTCTGTCTCCAATATCAACGTACATCTTGATGATACTACACATGCGAGAGCAAGCTTCAAGCAAAGCTATCACTCTGCAAATCTCTCACAAAAAACCTCAAAAACCTTGGTCTTCGTTCTCACCAATGGCAAATGGCTAATTGAGCAAGAAAAAGCCAATCATTAATTTCAGGCCCATTGCTAGCACTGTGAAACTCTTTAGTCATCATCCAAAGTTGAAGTTTAAGGTTTATACCGCCATTACGCTTATTGCAGTGGCAGTCCTGCCTTGGAATGCGACAGCCTTAAATCGTCCAGATGCTAATCTACTTCCCAAGTCTAACGTTCTTGCTTCAACAAAAACTGAAGATCTCATCGTTAAAAGCCTGATGGATATTTCATCCGGTCAAATTGATTCTGCGTTAGTTACTTTAGACCAAGTCATTGCTACAACGCCTAATTTCAAACTTGCTCACTTAGTTAAAGGTGATTTACTAATGGCTCGCGGCCTTCAATTTCAAGGCTTTGGTAGTCCGAATCCCGGTTCTGAAGATGTAGCTGGCTATCGCGATGAGGCCCGCAAAAGAATTGAGCGTTACCTAGACAAAAACTCAGGCATCCTAATTCCAGAACCCATTTGGCAACTCGATCGCTCACAGCCTTATATCTTCGTTGTGGACGCGGACAAATCACGCTTATTTGTTTATCGCAACGAAAATGGCAAGCTTGAATACAACGCGGACTTTTACGTGACCATCGGAAAAAATGGGAGCGAAAAGAAATACGCAGGCGATAAAAGAACACCGCTAGGGGTTTATTTCACCGCCCCTAAACTCACACAAAAATTGGCAGACATGTACGGCGATGCTGCCTACCCATTAAGCTACCCAAATGAGTGGGATAGAAGAGAAGGTAAAACTGGCAGTGGCATTTGGCTTCATGGCACACCACATGACACTTATAGTCGCGCTCCGCAATCTAGCGATGGCTGCGTAGTACTCTCTAATCAAGACCTAAACACCCTCACCCCAATTCTGCAACAAGGCAATGTGCCAGTAATTGTTAGCAAGGGCATGGAATGGCTTAAGCCAAATGAAATACCAAAGGATAAACAAGCGCTATTAGATAGTGTTGAAACATGGCGCAAAGATTGGGAATCGCAAGAAACTGAAGTCTACTTGAGTCATTACGCTAAAGCATTTTCTAATGGCAGCTTAGACCTGAATCATTGGGCTGAAGAAAAGCGGCGCATTCAAGCCAGCAAGCTCAAAGTAGACATCAAATTATCGAACCTAAGCGTTCTACGCTACCCTAATAGCGAACTGCCAATGGCTGTAGTGACCTTCGATCAAGACTTTCATAGCAGCGCGCTTGATAGCCAAATGCGCAAACGCCAATATTGGATTTTCGAAAATCAGCAATGGAAAATTATTTACGAGGGTGCAGCCTGATGCGCTCTATTCAAAACTTCTAACTTAACTTGATAAGGAAATAACGTGGTTAAATTACAAACAAACTTTGGTGAAATTACGATTGATTTAGATACAGAAAAAGCACCAGTTACGGTTGCTAACTTTTTGTCATATGTTGAAAGTGGTTTTTACGCGAACACTATTTTTCATCGTGTGATTGATGGCTTCATGATTCAAGGCGGTGGCTTCACCCCTGAAATGTCACAAAAGAACACCAACCCAACCATTAAGAATGAAGCGAACAATGGCTTGAAAAATAAAACTTATACCATCGCGATGGCAAGAACACCTGCCCCTGACTCAGCGAGTAGCCAATTCTTCATCAACGTCGCAGACAATGACTTTTTAAACTTTACATCACCAACCTCACAAGGTTGGGGCTATTGCGTGTTTGGTAAAGTAGTGGCTGGCACTGAAGTCATTGATAAAATTGCCAAAGTAAAAACTGGCAGCAAAAATGGTCATCAAGATGTGCCCGTTGAAAGCGTGATTATTCAAAGCGCTGAAGTTTGCTAATTAGCATTCTGACCGTATTAGCACCAAAATGAACAAGATCGGAAATGAGTCAAGCCACAGCTTATTTATTTCCGATTTGCATTTGTGCGGCTCGCGGCCAGCAATCACCAAAGCTTTTATTCAGTTTCTACAAAAGACTGCCGTCAACGCCGAAAAACTATTCATCCTTGGCGACTTATTTGAATACTGGGCAGGCGACGACGATTTACTGCATGCAGACCATAAAGACATCATCCAAGCAATAAAAGCGCTTGGCGATGCAGGGACTGAGGTATTCCTTATCCACGGAAATCGAGACTTCTTAATTGGCGATCAGTTCTCAAAAGCAGCCAGCGTCAATCTACTACCAGACCCAAGCGAAATAAATCTCTACGGGAAACGCATACTCATCAGTCATGGCGATGATCTCTGCACAGATGATACCCGTTACCAATCATTTAGAGCGCAAGTACGTTCAGCATCTTGGCAGGCGGAATTTTTGTCTTATCCACTCACCTCTAGAAAAGCACAAATTGAAGCCCTACGCTTACAAAGCGAACAGGAAAAGTCTCATAAATCCGAAGCGATTATGGATGTGAATAGTGATGCGGTGAGCGCTCTTTTGCGCCAACATGAATATCCAGAATTATTCATCCACGGACACACCCACAGACCAAACACGCACATCATTGAGATTGATGGCCATCAATGCCAGCGCGTCGTGCTTGGTGACTGGTACGAACAAGGCTCGTGCTTGCGTCTAGATGAATATGGCTTTTCTAACGAGGCCGTGAAGATTTAATCAGATTTAGACAATAAAAAAAGCCAAGCATTGCTTGGCTTTTAAGTTTCTTACGAATCATAACTTACCGACTTACTTCAGAAGGTCTTGCTTCTGCTGCCAACTTATCTAATACACCATTCACGTATTTATGGCCGTCAGTGCCACCATATAACTTAGCAAGCTCTACGCCCTCATTAATCGCTACGCGATAAGGAATGCTCACATCAAAAATTAATTCGTATGCTGAGATCAATAAAATAGCATGCTCAATCGGACTAAGCTCTTCAATAGCTCTATCTAGGAACTTGGTAATCCGTGTATCCAATTCAGGAATTTGGTCGTACACACCTTCCAATAGGCTTCTAAAATACGCCTCATCAGCACGGGCAAAATCAGCCTCGTCTGCCATTTCACGAACAATCAAGCGCAATTCTTTTGGACTTAATAAATATTGATACAAGCCTTTTAGTGCAAGCTCGCGCGATTTACGGCGATTGCCTGTTGGCTTAGCTGATTTACTAGGATTTTGTTTTTGGTTGTCGCTCATATTGCCCTAATTAGATTGCTCTCAGTAAATTAACCATTTCAATTGCAACTTCAGCCGCTTCAGCGCCTTTAACATCAATACGCGCAAGGGCTTGCTCATCGTTTTCTGTTGTTAAAATTGCGTTGGCTACTGGCACACCATATTGCAATTGCACTTCTGAAACACCGCGTGCTGATTCGTTTGACACCACCTCGAAATGGTAAGTCTCACCGCGTATAATCGCGCCTAACGCAATCAAGGCATCAAACTTTTCACTATTCGCCATCTCTTGCAAAACCACTGGGGTTTCAAGCGCACCAGGAACCGTTGCCAAAGTAATATCCTCGGCTGCAACACCTAAAGCCAACAATTTGTTTTCACAAGCCTTTAATAAGCCTTCACCAACCTCACTATTAAAACGTGAAAGCACAATACCGACTTTGAGGCCTGAACCATCTAGATTTTTTGCAATAATATTCAACCACTACCCCTTTTTGCTTTAATACTTTCAATAATGCGTAATGATACCACTAAGCGCCACACTCGCTAAAAGCGCGTCATTCTTGACGAAAAAAATAAGCGTCACAATTGTCATTAAAATGTCACAATAAATTCATATAGTGTCTACAGTTGTGATAAAACATCATATAAATGAGAGACTAAATTATGGCTGCGAATATTTTAATCGTTGAAGACGAACCCGCAATTCAAGAGCTACTTGCACTTAACTTAACGCAAGCAGGCCATAACCCAATTCGGGCGCTTTCAGTTGAGCAAGCACAATTGCTGATGCGAGACGCCTTGCCAGATTTAATTATTCTGGATTGGATGTTACCTGGCATGAGCGGAATCGAATTTGCCCGCAAACTTAAAGCAGACGAACTCTCGAAAACTATTCCTATCATCATGCTCACCGCACGTGGCGAGGAAGTCGACAAAATCCGAGGCCTAGAAGTGGGTGCGGATGATTACGTCACTAAGCCTTTTAGCCCGCGTGAACTTAATGCTCGCATCAAGGCAGTTCTCCGTCGTCGCTCTCCACAAATGACTGACGATCCCATTGAGTCACACGGCTTACGCTTAGACCCAACCACGCACCGCGTGACTGGCAACAAAAAAACGATTGAACTTGGCCCAACGGAATTTAAGTTATTGCACTACTTAATGTCCAACCCAGAACGCGTTCATTCTCGCAGCCAAGTATTAGATCGTGTTTGGGGCGACCGAGTATTTGTTGAAGACCGCACCGTAGATGTTCATATTCGCCGTTTACGTCTTGCCCTTGAACAAACGGGACATGAAGATTTAATTCAAACAGTGCGTGGTGTTGGCTACCGTTTTTCATCGCAATAGCTCATAATACGCAAGCCTTCTTTTTTTATGATTGAATAGTCTTGCAAGATATCCGCTGGAGAGCATTTTGGCTGATTATCAGTCTTACCTTCATCTGCCTAATTGTCTGGGCAGCTAATGACGCTGAAACTGCACTGATCACCTTTTCTGTTGGTATCACGCTCTACCTATTCCATCACTTATTTTGGCTAGACAAACTTCTCGCTTGGTATAAAAAACCTGATCTCAACTCCATGCCGCTTGGCAACGGCGCTTGGGAGGATGTTTTTGCTACCATCTATCACGAGCAACGTCGTCACAACCGCAGCAAAATTCAACTTAGTTCAGCGCTAGACCGTTTTAGACATGCTGCCAGTGCGCTACCTGACGGGGTAGTGCTCTTAGATGATGACAACAAAATTGAATGGTGTAACAAACCAGCAGAGCATCAATTAGGACTATCACTCAAGCAAGACATTAACCAACCGATTGTTTATTTACTCCGCAACACAGAATTCATCCAATATCTAAAACATCACGTTGATATTGACCCAATCAAGCTGAAATCTTGGATTAAATCTGACGTTACCTTAGAAATTCAACTCGTCGCCTTTGGAAGCAATCAAAAACTACTCGTCAGTCGCGATATTAGCCAAGTAGAAAAGCTAGAGCACATGCGCCGAGACTTTATTGCTAACGTTTCACATGAGCTCAGAACCCCGCTCACTGTCGTGGGGGGCTTTTTAGAAACGCTGAGCGATATGGATGGCGCTGTTCCGGAGAACCTTAAAAGTTACTTTGGTATGATGCAAGAACAAACTAGCCGTATGCGTTTGCTGATTGAAGACTTACTCGCGTTGTCTCAGCTAGAAAGTGGCGCGACCGCCCCTGATGAAGCTGAGCTGGATGTGCCAGCACTTCTTAACACCATATTAAATGAATCAAACAGCCTCAGTAATGGTCGTCACACCATCACGCTAGAAGCAGATCCAACGCTTGCGTTAATTGGCTCTAATCAAGAGCTGCATAGTGCGTTTGGTAACTTAGTAAGCAACGCTATTCGCTACACGCCAGATGGTGGTAGCATCAAAATGAAGTGGGAAGAAAGCAATCAACAAGCAGTGTTTAGTGTTACAGATACAGGCCTAGGCATTGAACAGCAACATATTGATAGACTGACCGAACGCTTTTACCGTGTTGACCGCAGTCGTAGCAGAGAAACAGGCGGTACAGGCTTAGGCCTTTCTATCGTTAAACACATACTTAGCCGCCACCAAGGTCGATTAGAAATCACTAGCGAGTTCGGCAAAGGCAGTACTTTTAAAGCTGTGTTTCCTAAATCTAGAATCGTGAATAAACAAATAACGCTGTTTCAATAATCGAATTATTGGCAATAAAAAAGCGCGTAATCTTCACAGACACGCGCTTTTTTTATTTAAGACAAATCAGTTACAACAGGACTTTTTCAATCCCACCGTTATTTGCCTTTTCAACATAGTCTTGCATCCAGTTCTCACCAAGCAAATGCTTGGCCATTTCCACCACGATGTAGTCAGACTTAATGCCCGTATCTTCACCGTAACGAGATAAGCCTTGCAAGCAGCTTGGGCAAGAGGTCAAAATCTTCACATCTTGCTCTGGTGCACCTGGCGTTAAACCAAGCTTAGTCATGCCTTTTTCCAGCTCTTCCTGTTTACGCATTTTTACTTGCGTTGCAATATCCGGACGGCTTACCGCGAAAGTGCCGGACTCTCCACAGCAACGCTCATTCAAGGCTACATCTTGTCCCATCAACGCGTTAGTCACTTTAAGAGGCGCATAAGTCTTCATCGGGCTATGGCAAGGGTCGTGGTACATATAACGCGTCCCCGTCACGCCTTCCAGCTTCATGCCTTTTTCCATGAGATATTCGTGGATGTCCAATAATCTGCATCCAGGGAATATCTTCTCAAACTCGTACTTTTGCAATTGGTCCATACAAGTACCACACGAAACAATCACCGTCTTAATATCAAGATAGTTTAAGGTATTGGCTATACGGTGGAACTGTACACGGTTTTCAGCGGTAATTTGCTGACCCTTATCATGATTGCCACTCGCCGTTTGTGGATATCCGCAGCATAGATAGCCTGGTGGCAATACCGTCGTCGCACCCACTTCATAAAGCATCGCTTGTGTTGCTAAACCAACCGTTGAGAACAAACGCTCTGAACCACAACCAGGGAAGTAAAAGACGGCATCACCCTCTTCACCCATTTTTTTAGGATCGCGAATCACTGGCACCATCTTGTCATCTTCAATGCCTAGTAAGGCGCGAGAGGTCTTCGTTGGCATAGCCTTTGGCATTGGACGATTCAAGAAGTGCACCACCTGAGCTTTGATTTCAGGCTTACCTAAGGTTGATGGTGGCCTTTTCTTAAAGCCAGTTAACAGGCCAAGCTTATTGAGGACCGTGTGGCCAAGTCTTTGGACTTTGTAACCAACACCAACCATCAAGCCGCGCATCAATTTAATCGTTGCAGGATCTTTGATATTGAGGAAAGTCATGGCCAGCGAAGTGCCAGGATTGAAATGTTTTTTGCCTTGCTCACGCAAGAAATTACGCATCGCAATAGACACATCACCAAAATCGATATCCACAGGGCAAGGGTTATAACATTTATGACAAACCGTGCAATGATCCGCTACATCGTTAAATTCATCAAAATGCTTGAGTGAAATACCGCGACGGGTTTGCTCCTCGTAAAGAAAAGCTTCAATCAATAATGAGGTACCTAGAATCTTGTTACGTGGGCTATAAAGCAAGTTAGCACGTGGAACATGCGTAGTACAAACGGGCTTACATTTACCGCAACGCAAACAGTCGCTAATTGAATCAGCAATACCGCCAATCGCGGATTGCTCCATGATAATGGACTCTTGCTCAAGCAACCCAAAGCTAGGTGTATAGGCTCTTTCCAAGCCTGAACCCGCCATCAACTTACCTTTATTAAAGCGACCTTCAGGGTCAACCTTTTGCTTATAAGCAGCAAAGGTTGAAATGGTTTTCTCATCCAAGAATGCCATTTTTGTGATGCCAATACCATGCTCTCCAGAAATCACCCCATCCAAATCGCCAGCCAACTTCATAATACGTGCAACAGCAACGTGCGCTGAATGCATCATTTCATAGTCATCTGAATTGACAGGGATATTGGTATGAACATTGCCGTCACCCGCATGCATATGCAAAGCAACAAACACCCGCCCTTTAAGTACTTGTTGATGAATTTCATCACATCGGGCCAAAATATTTTGGTATTCACGGCCACTGAAAATTAATTGCAATGGCTTTTTAAGCTCGCGCTTCCAAGAGATACGTACCTGGTGCTCTTGCACGGCACGGAATACATTCTCTACCGCGAGGTTTGCGAATTCCTGACCCAAGCTACTTGTTGGCAAATCAAGACTATTCAAGACTTTTAGCCAATGAGCTTTAACGTCTTGCAGCAATTGGATAGATTGCGCTTTTTTTGCCAACAACAACTCTTGATCCACTTGCGTGTCATCATCTTCATACAAAGGCAAATCACCTTGTAAGAATGACTCAAGCGCATCCACCAACTTCAATTTGTTGTTGATAGAAAGCTCAATATTGATGCGCTCGATGCCGTCTGAATAATCACCCAAGCGTGGCAATGGAATCACTACGTCTTCGTTAATCTTGAACGCATTAGTATGCTTAGCAATCGCTGCTGTACGTGCTCGATCTAGCCAGAACTTTTTACGCGCTTCAGGTGAAACAGCCACAAAACCTTCACCGCCACGGGCATTAGCTAGACGAACGATATGCGATGCTGCTTCGCCCACTGCGTCTTCATCATCACTAGCAATATCAGCAATCAACACCATTTTTGGACGCTCTGAGCGGTTCGCTTTAGTCGCGTAACCTACCGCTTTAATGTAGCGCTCATCCATATGCTCCAAGCCTGCAAGCAAGGTTGACTCTGTGGCATCTAAATAATCTTTAATCTCAACAATCGCAGGCACAGCGAGGGCCACATGACCAAAGAACTCTAAACAAACTGTACGCACATGTTTAGGCATGCGATGAAGAATGAATGTTGCGGATGTAATTAAGCCATCACAACCTTCTTTTTGAATACCCGGCAAGCCAGATAAGAATTTATCTGTCACGTCTTTACCTAAGCCCACCTTACGGAAGCTAGGGCCTGGGATTTCTAAAATTTCCGGCTCACCAATTAATGTTTTGCCATCAATATCAAAACGGCTAATACGGAATCGCGCGACATCAATATCGTGAATTTTTCCGAGGTTATGATCTAAACGCTCAACCTCAAGCCAGTTTGCATCTGGCGTTACCATGCGCCATGAAGCCAGAATATCCAGCGCCGTGCCCCAAAGTACGGCCTTTTTACCGCCCGCATTCATCGCCACATTGCCACCGATACAACACGCATCAGCAGAAGTTGGATCACATGCAAACTCAAGACCCGCTTCTGTAGCAGCTTCCATCGCACGACGTGTTACTACACCAGCACCACAATGTAACGTTGGCACTTGGCGGCTAACGCCTGGCAAAGTGCGCATTTCGACACGACTAATCGTGTCTAATTTTTCAGTATTAATCACCGCAGAAAGCTTAGTGAGCGGGACTGCACCGCCAGTATATCCAGTACCACCTCCGCGTGGAATGATCGTTAAACCAAGCTCGATACAAGCTTTCACAATCGCAGCCACTTCAATTTCAGTGTCTGGATTTACCACGACAAATGGATACTCAACGCGCCAATCAGTTGCATCAGTCACGTGAGAAACACGTGCCAAGCCATCAAATTGGATATTGTCCTTGCGTGTAATTTTGCCAAGCTTAACTAAGGCTTTTTTTCGTAAAGCTTCAGTTTGTTTGAAGTCCTCCTCAAAAGCAGCCACCGCTTCACGCGCTGCCACAATGAGTTTTAAAACGAGAGGATTATCTTGAGAGCGCTCATGAATGGTGTGAATACGATGATTCAATGCATTGATGAGCTCATTTCTGCGCTTTTTGCTTGCAAGCAAGTCATCTTGCAAATAAGGATTGCGTGTTACGACCCACAAATCGCCAAGCACTTCAAACAGCATGCGAGCTGAACGCCCTGTTTTACGCTCTCCGCGTAGCTCGTTTAAAACATTCCAGATATCTTCACCCAAAAATCGAATCACGATTTCCCGGTCTGAGAATGAGGTGTAATTGTATGGAATTTCGCGTAAGCGGCTGGCCATGAGTGTTCACGTCAAATTAAAGGGATGATTATATCATGGCAGTGCACTGCATTAAACGGTGGCGAGATTGTGGTTAATCGGCAAGCGACTGATGACAACCTTATGAAAAAAACGCACAATATAGGAAATATAAAATAGCAAAACTACAATTATCAAGGCCCAGATTTTAAACATGAAGCCAATATTCAATTTTCCAGCAAAAATATTTGTTCCACTAATGGTGGCAGCTTTACTCACGTTTTTGTTTTTGAATTTGAATGATAAAAAACAAGCACCAAATGTGTCCTTCACGAGTATCGAAGGCAAAACAATTTCCATGGCGAGCCTAAAAGGCAAAATGGTAGTGGTCAACTTTTGGGCAACTTACTGCCCTGGGTGTATTGAAGAAATGCCAGACTTAGTAAGCACTTATCAGCAATACCATGAAAAGGGCTTGGAAATTATTGCTGTTTCGATTGCGGACGACCCGCCCAATCAAGTACTTAATTTTGCAAAAAAGAACACTCTGCCATTTCCTGTTATTCACGATAGCGATGCCAAAATCAGCCAAATTTTTGACAACGTCAGCCTTACCCCGACTTCATTTATCATTGACCAACAAGGTCGCGTGATTGGTAAAACCATTGGCAAACTGGATTTTATAAGTTTACATAAACTGCTAGACGAGACGCTTTCAAAGAAGGAATCGCAATAATGTTGTGGGTAAAAGCCTGGCATATTATTTTTATGGTCACATGGTTTGCTGGTATGTTTTATTTACCCAGGCTTTTTGTTTATCACGCGATGTCTGAGGACAAAATCAGTCATGAGCGCTTCAAAATCATGGAGCGCAAATTATTTTACGGCATTATGACGCCAGGAGGCATCTTAACCATAGTCTTTGGGCTTTGGTTGTGGCTAGGCTATGGCATTACTGGCGGATGGTTGCATACTAAAGTCGCCATTGTGGCCGGCTTGGTGGCTTACCACATTTACTGCGGCAAGCTTTTATTAGACTTCAAACATGACCGTAATCGCCATAGCCATGTCTACTATCGCTGGTTTAATGAAGCGCCTGTTTTAGCGCTGATTGCGATTATTATTTTGGTTGAAGTTAAACCGTTTTAAGCAAAACCTTATGCAAATCCTCAATTCCGAATGGCTAATCAAGATGCTCGAAAAATCAGGCGCAACGCCTGAGGCTAAACTATTGAGCCTCTTCGACATATTGTCAGATTGGTTAGAGGCCCCGCAAATCCTTACTGCACTTAAACAAGAATCCACGCAAAAAGACACGCCCTATTTACTGCTCAATTATTTAAGCCAGCAAGCAAAAGAAGCTGGTGCGGCAATTCCAGAAATACTCGCAGAACAATTGATATTTATTGCAAAAAGTGCATTAAAAGACCGCATTGAAAGTTCTGAATGCGCATCGTTCATTCATGCAAAGCAAGTGGCCAATGCACTAATATCCGCCCAATGTGAACGCGAAGCAATTCAGCTAAAAAAAACGACCATTTACAGCGCGCTCGCTATTTTTGTGGGTGCTATTACCATCGGCACTTTGATTTACACATATCCAAAATCTAATCCCGCTCAAAATATTGCCGCCAGCTCTATGCTTGAACAAACCAACGGCAAAAATGATAAAGATGTTGCGGAAAACCCTAAAGAGACGGCAGACATGTATGCTTCTATCGAAACCATGCGTGGTGGAGAATGCCAATATATTGAAGCCTTACAAATTCCTGATGCGGACAAAAAAATCTATCTCGAAAACGTAGTAGGCGGACAAGTCCCAACCAACGTACATGACCAGCTGATTGCGCAGCATTATTTACAAAAAATACGCTGTAATTACACCCCAATGCTTATGAAAAATTCCACCAACTAAATTTATACAGTCCAGTATAAATAAAAACCACAATTAAGCAATTGCTTTTGTTTTAGTTGTTAATTTCATTGATAAATAAATAAATATCTACTTACTCTAAAAATAATTAGTTACACATCGGTAAATACCACCACCTCCATTTTTGTGCTAAAGTTTAACTTTTAGGCAAAAAGACAATCATCATGTCTGCTCTTCGGGAAAAAATACTACACGTCGCTACGGATTTATTTCAAACCCGTGGTATCAACTCGACCGGTGTCGACACCATTGTTGCTGTAGCTGGCACTACAAAAATGACGCTATATAAATATTTCAAGTCTAAAGAGGATTTGATTTTAGAAGTCTTACAACAAGGCCATCAAGATTTTCAAACTTGGCTTAATGACAACTTAACCCGTAATAGCAAACAACCTGCGGAAAAAATCCAAAAACTTTTTGACTTCGTTGAGGAGTGGGTGACCTCGCCTGATTTCAGAGGCATGGCATTCATTAAAGCCTCAGCTGAGTTTCCTAACGAAGAGAGTGCCGTCCATAAACTTTCTGCCGACCACGCCAAAGAGTTTCGCAACTTTATTGCAGGCCTTGCAACAGAAGCAGGCATTGTCGATGCAGATGGCTTATCGCTCCAACTTTCACTCCTAATTGAAGGTGCAATGCAAGCAGAGCAAATGAAACGCGGCTCTGGTGCTGTGAAGTACGCAAAAAAAGCGGCAAAAATCTTAATAGACACCGCACCAAAAACCCGTAAATAGCTTATCTGAAAAATGTCGTAAGGCATTCTCCGCCTTGCCCTACTGCAGCCCTATCGGGATAATGTCGCTTTTACTTCATTGAAGCTTTAATCTCATGCAAACCCTTATCTGCGGCTCACTGGCTTTTGACACCATCATGGTGTTTCCTGACAAATTCAAACATCACATCCTGCCTGAAAAAATTCACATGCTAAATGTGGCTTTTTTAGTGCCAGAAATGCGCCGTGAGTTTGGCGGTACTGCTGGCAATATCGCCTACAATTTGAGATTGCTTGAAGATAATCCATTGATTATGGCAACCGTTGGCGAAGATTTTGGCGCTTATACAGCTTGGCTCGATAGCAACAACATCAGTAGTAAGCACATCAAAAAAATTACCAACAGCTTTACCGCACAAGCGTTTATCACCACAGACACTGACGACAATCAAATCACCGCCTTTCATCCAGGCGCAATGAATGAGTCTTACCAAAACAGCGTCAATGATGCGAAAGGCGTAAGTCTTGCCATCATCGCGCCAGATGGTCGCGAAGGCATGTTTAAGCACGCCAAAGAATGTTTTGATGCGGGAATCCCATTCTTATTTGACCCAGGCCAAGGCTTGCCAATGTTTAATGGTGAAGAGTTGTTAGGCTTTATTGAAATGGCTGACTACTTGGCAGTCAACGATTACGAAGCACAAATGCTACAAGAAAAAACAGGCTTAGATCTTGAAACCCTCGCCTCAAACGTAAAAGCCATGATTGTGACTTTAGGAGCAAGCGGCTCACATATTTACGCAGACGGTCAACGCTTTGACATCCCTCCCGTTAAAGCAGATGATGTTGTAGAC